>OJIK01000021.1_pt1 | contig 61086 bp, 57 predicted proteins | sample 1595571 | NCBI WGS metagenome assembly OJIK01 (sample SAMN05416791, study PRJEB24817) | seawater metagenome | isolation source: Sea water | place: Canada:Atlantic | collected 2013-11 | reverse complement strand
TCGTGGGCTCGGAGATGTGTATAAGAGACAGTCATATTACTAAAGAATCTCCTAATTATAGTAGAAGATAAAATTATAAAAATTATATAGATTTTAAAAGCTCAAGATTTAGTTCTTGAGCTTTTTTGGTTTTAACATTTTTTAGAATTTATAAATCACTGTTAAAGTATTTAGGAACTATTATTGGAATCGCTATATTTGTTGGTAACCAAACTTTATTTTCTATGAAAAAACTTTTATTACTTTGCTTATTTGTATCGTTTTCTTCAATGGCTCAGAAAGTAGATTTATCATATTATTTACCCAAAGATGTAAGCTATAATAAAAGTATTCCAACTCCAGTTTCTGTTATTGGTCATGAAGTAGGTGAGTGGCACATTACACATGATAAGTTGGTTGAATATATGAAAGCTTTGGCGGCTTCTTCAGATAGAATTAATATTGAATTTACAGGAAAAACATTTGAAGACAGACCTCTGTTATTATTAACGATTACTTCGCCAAAAAATCATCAGAATTTAGAAAATATTAGAAAAACACATATAGAAGCAACAAACAGTAGTTCTGTGTCTATAGCAGAGAATCCTATTGTGGTGTATCAAGGGTTTTCAATCCATGGAAACGAACCAAGTGGATCTAACGCTGCATTGGCAGTTGCCTATTATTTAGCGGCTGCGGAAGGAACTGCAATAGATGATTTATTGGACAATGCTGTTATTTTATTTGATCCATCTTTTAATCCTGACGGATTGCAACGTTTTGCATACTGGGCAAACACAAATAGAAGTAAAAACATTAATCCAGATCCGAACGACAGAGAATATAGAGAAATTTGGCCAAGAGGAAGAACCAATCATTATCAGTTTGATATGAATAGAGATTGGTTACCAGTTCAACTGCCAGAAAGTAGAGCAAGAATTGCAAGTTTTCATAAATGGTTGCCTAATATTTTAACGGATCATCATGAAATGGGAAGCAATTCTAGTTTCTTTTTTCAACCAGGAATTCCGAGTAGAACAAATCCATTAACTCCTCAAATGAATCAAGATTTAACTAAGGAAATTGCAACCTATCATGCAAAAGCTTTAGATAAAATAGGTTCTCTTTATTATTCTGAAGAAAGCTTTGATGATTTTTATTACGGCAAAGGTTCTACGTTTCCAGATATTAACGGAAGTATTGGTATTTTGTTTGAACAGGCAAGTTCTAGAGGGCACGCACAAGAAACTGTAAATGGTGTATTAACGTTTCCGTTTACGATTAGAAATCAGTTTACGGCTGCACTATCTACTCTAGAAGCTGCGAGAAAGATGAGAACTAAAATCTTGAAATATCAGCAAGATTTTTATAAAGAATCTAGAAGCACAGGTGCGGATAATGCTTTAGTTTTTGGTGACGAAAAAGATGCTGCTAAGAGTTATCATTTGGCGGAAGTTTTAAAGCGACATCAAATTAAAATACATGAGGTGAAAGACAATTTTACTCAAAATGGAAAAACTTTTAAGAAAGGGTATAGTTATGTAGTTCCTATGAATCAGAAGAATCAGCGTTTAGTAAAGGCAATGTTTGATGTTCGAAAAACGTTTAAAGATAGTTTGTTTTATGATGTTTCAGCTTGGACTTTTAATTATGCATTTGGTGTTGATTACGCTGAGAATATTTCACTTAAAAAAGCAGGGAATGAGATTTCTGAATTAAAAATGAAAGATGGTATTGTTTCTTTTAAAAGTAATTATGGTTATTTAATGCCTTGGAATGAATATTATACACCAAAAGCATTGAACGCAATCTTACAAAATGGACTGCGTGCAAAAGTTTCCATGAAGAACTTTAAAAACGGTGATACTTCATATGAATATGGAACTATTTTTATTCCTGTTCAGAATCAGGATTTAAACGGGTTGGAATTGTATCAATTTTTACAAAAAACAGCAGCAGAAAGCCATATTACTATCAATGGAGTTACTACGGGTTTAAATGATGGAATTGATTTAGGAAGTAATAACTTCAGCAATATTAAGAATCAGAAGGTAGCAATGCTAGTGGGCAGTGGAATAGTAGGAAACGATTCTGGAGAAATTTGGCATTTGTTAGATCAACGTTTTGATATGAAGTTAACACGTATAGATATTAGTTATTTCACAAAAATAGATATTAGTAAATACACAGCAATTATAGTTCCTAGTAGTTCCAAATTAGGAAAATTAACGGAAGAGAAATTGAAAACTTGGGTTAAAAATGGCGGGGTATTAATAGGTTACAAGAATACAGCAAAATGGTTGGCAAAAAGTAAGTTTATCAGCTTAGATTTTGATAAAACAAAGATGGATACGATTCAGAATGTTTCATTTGAAGATAAGTCATTACAGTCTGGTGCACAGTATATTGGTGGTGCTATTTTTGAAGCAAATTTAGACAGGTCTCATCCTATAAATTTTGGTTATAACAGCGATAAATTAGCGTTGTTTAGAAATTCTACTTTGTTTATAAAAGCAGATACTAAAAGTTATAATAATCCTATTCAATACACAGAAAACCCATTGCTAAGTGGTTATATTTCTAAAGAAAATGCAAAACTGATTAAAAATACGCTTCCATTTAAGGTAGAAAAATTAGGTAAAGGGCGTGTTCTTGTATTTACAGATAATACTAATTTTAGAGCCTTTTGGTACGGGACAAATAAGCTATTAATGAATGCTATATTCTTTGGAGATAAGATGTGATATTTAGTATCAAAGTTTCAATATTTAATACTAATTTCTGTAACAAAACTTCTAATAACGAGTCTTAGTAGTATAACTAATGAACCATAGATGAGTTTATTCAGAGTTTTATTTGCTATAATATTTCCGCCAATTGCAGTAATTGATAAAGGTTGTGGTTCTGTGCTTATTATTTTTTTATTGACACTTTGTGGCTGGATCCCCGGGGTTATAGGTGCTTTAGTGATTTTGAACAACCCTAAAAGTTAGTGAACGTTGCTATTGCTGAATACTAAGTAATCAGCTAATATAATAACCAAGAACTATGTAATCTGTTCTCCGTTTTTAACCTCTTTAGAAGCTTGCAATAAAACAACCTTTCCTTCTGTATTATAAATACCTAAAATTAAGACCTCACTCATGAAATTTGCAATCTGTCTAGGTTTAAAGTTTACAATTGCAGAAACTTGTTTGTGCAGTAGCTCTTCTTTTGAATATAAGTCTGTAATTTGAGCACTTGTTTTTTTAATTCCTAGTGCACCAAAATCTATTTTTAATTGATAAGCAGGTTTTTTAGCTTTTGGAAAATCATTAATTTCGATTACTGTTCCTATTCTAATATCCACTTTTAGAAAATCTTCAAAGGTAATTTCTTCTTTCATTCTATTTTTTCTTGCTGCCTAATTTCTGAATAACCCATAGAGGACCAATCAATAAAAACTGTAAATCTTTCACAAAAGAAGGTTTTATACCCTCAATTTTATGTCCCCAGAATTGGCCAATCCAACCTAAAACAAAAATGGTTATAGATGCATACAATAGGTTTGTATTATTACTCAACCAATAATTTCCGATAATACACAGTAGCATTACAAAAAGCATTTCTATAAAATACCAGAAACCTAAACGCAGGTAAAAAAATGAGATAATAATTCCAACAACGGCTGCCCAATTTTCTACTAACGGATTGTACAAACCAAAGGTGCGTTCTAAAAAAGTAGTTGGTATGCTCATTAAGAGCCCAATTACACTAAAGAAAATTACCGGAACACAAATATAATGTACTAGTTGATTCGTTTCATTTTGATGGCTAATGGCGTACTCATCAAACCATTCTTGTGCAGTTTTCATATGGCTAAAAATTATGTTTTAAAGATATGAGTATTTTAATAAATATAAAAATTAAAAAATTTGAAGCCCATAATGTTTATAGTTAGGGGTTCAACTAGGTTTATTTTTCACTAATTTCATTCAACATTCTTAAAGAACCACGATTTTCTGGGTTGATAGACAATGCTTTCGTGTAATTTACAATAGCGTTTGTGGTGTCTTTAGTTTTTAAATATGCATCTCCTAAATGATCAAAAGTATTAGAACTACTTGGATATAAAAGAGTATTTATTTTTAAGATTTCAATTGCCTTTTTAAAATCCTTGTTGTTTAGATAGTTGTATCCTACTCGGCTTAGAACACTCTGCTTAATAGCAGGGTTTAAAGAATCTGTTTTCTGAATTTTCATAAAGCCTATCTTAGCGTTCTCAAAATCTTCAGCGTCAAAATACTCTTTTGGTGTTTTCTCACCAATATCCAATTTTTTAAAATGATACTTTACACCATTATGCTCTGTTTTTTCATCTAATTCTATGTGCGTTTTTAGAGTTGTAATAAATATTATCTTTTCATTTAATTCTTTCATATAGAATGAACTATCGTTTATTTTTAAAGGTTGAATATCTACTCTTCCTCGCCATTTTACAAACAAGACTTGTTCCTTATAATAAACCTCTAAAACTTCATTAACATTAAATAAATAACGGCCAGTTGTATCTTTAATAAAAGTATCAGAGTTTCCAGAAGATGAGCAACCTAAGAAGCATAAAACTAAAAATAAAACTTGTAATAAATTTTTCATAATAGGTTTGGTTTATTGTTTTTTTTTAGAAAATCTATGTTTTTACTTTAATACAACTTTTAAAAAGTAGAATATTTCGTTAAACTTTTTCATGTGGACATTTATTTATTATTACATACTTTTCACAAAACTTAAAAATACCTTCTTATGCAGTTCTAGATCTAAATTTGGCGAGAGGGAAGCCCTCACAATATAATCTTTATCGCCTTCTTTTGTAGTTCCTTGTGTAGAGGTTGCAGGAACCGTCCAGTAACAACCTTTTAATTGTCCGTAACTTACACAGAATTTACTCTCATTAGGTATTTCTGTAATCATTAAGTTGATTAACTTTAAATTCATCGCTCGTTTGTATGTTTCTCTTTCTTCCTCCGTATTTCCTTTGGTAGGCATATCTAATGAAAAAACGGACGGTGTAAAGCTTTGTTGTGCCAATTCTTGGGAGACAAAATTAATTTTTGCTGATGGTAAAGTCTCGTTTATAAAACTAACAAAGGCACGTGTATTTATATAAGCATCTTCAATTCTTTGATTCATAGAAGGCAATTGATGCGCCAGTATTTCTATTTGAAGTTTTGTAGCTTCATTGTCGCAGAGTCTTAAATGAAGATCTATTTTCTCCATTAAATTCTCTGTTTTTATATTTCCTACACAATAACCGGCAGTACACAGTCCACCACTTGGAAACTTAGAACCACTAGCGTATGAAATAGCTCTAACAGAGGATAATATTGCGTTTTCTCCTAAGAAATGTACATTCGGACAAAAGGTTTGATCTAAAATAAAAACGGGATCAATGGCACTAACTCCGCTAGCAGTTGTGCGTTCTTTACTCAAAACTTCTTGTAGTTTTATAAGGTCTGGTACTTCAACTCTAGGATTTGTAGGAATTTCTGCGATTATATAAGGTACGCTATCCTCTTTCGCAATTTTAGATAAAATAGTGTCTATACTTTGCACCATATCATTATCTCCATCTACTGGTAAATCTACGACTTCAACCAGATTTAAACAAGCAGCAACACGTCTTGCTTGATCATTTGTACCACCATAACAATTTGGTGGAACAATAATCTTAATTGCTTTTCCTGGATGTTTTTCTAATGCATCATGAATTAACCCCATCATAATAGCATACTGAATAGATAAACCGCTAGAGCCAACCAAAGGTTTTGTAGTAGTTCCATTAATTTTTTTAATAGAATTTAATACACTTATTTTATTTACTTCATAATTCATTTCTGGATGCAAAATAGACGTTGCTGTTAGCAATGATTTTAATGCAGCAAGAGAGTTTACTGGGGTCATTGCAATAGTTTCTCTTCTTCTTACATGTTGAATATCTGAAACATAATGTTCGTTTTTTTCACCATTTACTAATAGCATACTTCCTAAGTTAATATAGGTATGAATGCAGAAATCAATATTTTTAGAGCTCTTAAAGCTACTGATTTTTTCTTGTTCAGAGATAAAAATGGTACTACCGTCAAATGAAGTAACGTCTGCTGCATGCTCAACTTTATGTACTTCAAAATTATAACCATATACATTTCTTAGAACGTCAGCGTCAAAAAACAATGGTAATTCATTAATGTAATTAATTTGTGTCTTTTTATTTTCTAATAAATTCTTTCTAAGAATTGCTAAAACAGGAACTGTTTGTGATGAAAAACTAATTACATTTTCAGATTTCTGATTGTTTAACTTGGCTATTGTCCATTCTAGAATACAAGATAACGGATGTCCTAAACGAATATAGTCATATGCAGTTGGCAGTTCATTTAATGCAAAAGCTTCTGAATTATTAGTGTCAAACAAAGATTTAAACTGCTTTAAAAAGGCTGTCTTAGCTAGTTTTTCGTCATAAATATCTAATCGGTGCGTAGTTAAGTTCAACCAACTTGTTGGCATGTTTTTTAGCACTTCATCTATATATTTAAGGGTTTTATTGTCTTGCATAATTTTCATTTTTAAATAGAGACCAAAGATACATTAATTAGATTTTTTGTAGTGCTTTGAGTTTTTTGTTTTTAGACATTTAATAAATGAATAAAAGGAGATAACATAATAGATTATATGGTATCATATCAACAAAACCAAACCGCAACGAAATTAATAGACATCGTACTTTAGTTTAGTTTAATGAATTCATTGTCAGGTATATAAAGCTATCATTAACAGTTGAAAATAATACCAAAACAGGTATTAACCCCAATAAAATGCAATAAAAACCCTATTTTTGATAATTGATTATAATTTAAATAATTTAAGAATAAAAAAATGGCAAATACACTATTTGACAAAGTATGGGATTCACACGTTGTTCGTCAGGTTAAAGACGGACCAGATGTGTTTTTTATAGACCGTCATTTTATCCACGAAGTTACAAGTCCAGTAGCTTTTTTAGGACTAGAAAGTAGAGGGAACAGTGTTGTATATCCTGGGCGTACATTCGCAACAGCAGATCACAACACACCAACAATAAATCAACATTTACCGGTAGCAGACCCTTTGTCTGCAAATCAGTTAGACGCTTTAGAAAACAACGCTGCAAAGCACGGTATTTCGCACTGGGGTTTAGGAGATGAAAATAACGGAATTGTTCATGTTGTAGGTCCAGAAAACGGAATTACATTGCCTGGCGCAACAATTGTTTGTGGAGATTCACATACGTCTACACATGGTGCTTTTGGAGCCATTGCTTTTGGTATTGGTACTTCTGAAGTGGAGATGGTATTGTCCACGCAATGTATTATGCAACCAAAACCTATGAAGATGCGTATCAACGTAAACGGAAAACTAGGTCTTGGTGTAACGCCTAAAGATGTTGCTTTATATATTATTGCAAAACAAACAACTTCCGGTGCAACAGGTTACTTTGTTGAATATGCAGGAGATGTTTTTGAAGATATGTCTATGGAAGGTCGAATGACTGTCTGCAACTTATCTATAGAAATGGGAGCAAGAGGAGGAATGATTGCTCCGGATGCAAAAACTTATGATTATATTAAAGGCCGCGCTCAAACTCCGAAAGGGGCAGATTGGGACAAGGCGATGAAATATTGGGAGACTTTATACACAGAAGAAGGTGCTGCATTTGATATAGAACATACTTACGAAGCTTCAGATATTGAACCAATGATTACGTATGGTACAAATCCAGGAATGGGAATGGGCGTAACAAATTCAATACCAACTGCAGAAAGCTTAGAAGGTGGTGTAGAAACGTATAGAAAGTCTTTAGGATATATGTCTTTTAATGAAGGCGATTCTATGATTGGTAAAGAAATAGATTTTGTGTTTTTGGGTTCTTGTACAAATGGAAGAATAGAGGACTTTAGAGGCTTCTGTTCAATTGTTGAAGGAAGACAGAAGGCAGATAATGTTACAGCTTGGTTAGTACCAGGTTCACATAAAGTAGTAGATCAAATAAAGGAGGAAGGCTTAGATAAAATTATTACAGACGCAGGTTTTGTTTTAAGAGAACCTGGCTGTTCGGCTTGTTTGGCAATGAATGATGATAAAATTCCTTCAGGTAAATTATCAGTTTCCACATCTAATAGAAATTTTGAAGGTAGACAAGGACCAGGTTCTAGAACATTATTAGCTTCTCCATTAGTTGCTGCAGCATCTGCAGTGCAAGGGGTGGTTACAGACCCTAGAACATTATTAGTATAAAATTTAAAAGTATAAAAGTTGGAGAGTACAAAGTTAGAAAGTTCGCAACAGAATGAACTTTGAAACCTTGAAACTGTAAAGCTTTACAAATATAGAAAACAATGGCTTACGATAAATTTGGAGTATTAACAAGTACAGCATACCCTTTACCAATAGAGAATGTAGATACAGATCAGATAATACCTGCTCGTTTCTTAAAAGCAACAGAACGTGTAGATTTTGATGTAAACTTTTTTCGTGATTGGAGATACAATCAAGACGGAACCCCAAAGGTAGATTTTCCTTTAAATAAAGAAATTTATGCAGGTTCTAAAATATTAGTTGGTGGAAGAAACTTTGGTTCTGGTTCTTCTAGAGAGCACGCAGCTTGGTCTGTGTATGATTTTGGATTGCGTTGCGTAATTTCATCAGCATTTGCAGATATTTTCAAGAATAACTGTTTGAACGTTGGTGTTTTGCCAGTACAAGTTTCAGCAGCCTTCGCAGATACTTTATTTGCAGCAATTATGGCAGACCCTAAAACGGAGATTAATGTTGACTTACCAAACCAGAAAGTAACTTTAGTTGCTACTGGGCAGTCTGAATCTTTTGTAATTAATACATACAAAAAAGACAACATGTTAAACGGTTTTGATGACATCGATTATTTAAAAAATATCGAAGGTGAAATAACTGAATTTGCTAAAACAAGACCATTTTAGGGTTTCACTATGGCAAAGAGAAAGATTGAAATAATGGATACGACACTGCGTGATGGCGAACAAACATCCGGAGTATCGTTTTCAGTTTCTGAAAAATTAACAATCGCAAAATTACTTTTAGAAGAATTAGAAGTAGACCGTTTAGAAGTAGCTTCTGCTAGAGTATCTGAAGGTGAATTAGAAGCGGTAAAGAAAATTACTTCTTGGGCTTCTGAACATAACTGTTTAGAGAAGATAGAAGTATTAACTTTTGTTGATGGAGGAAAATCAATTAATTGGATGTTAAATGCTGGTGCGAAAGTCCAAAATTTATTAACCAAAGGTTCTTTAAACCATTTAACACATCAGCTTAAAAAAACACCAATACAACATTTTACTGATATTCAAAAGAATATAGAATCGGCTACTAAGCACGGTATAAAAACGAATGTTTATTTAGAAGATTGGTCTAATGGAATGCGAAATTCAAAAGCTTATGTTTTTGAATATTTAGATTTCTTAACGACTCAAAATATAGAACGTGTTTTATTACCGGATACTTTAGGAGTTTTAACTCCGGATGAAACTGCAAGATTTATATCAGAGGTTCGTGAAAAATACCCAAATACACATTTTGATTTTCATGGTCATAATGATTATGATTTGGGAGTTGCAAATGTTATGGAAGCTGTAAAATCGGGTGTAAATGGTTTGCATTTGACTATTAACGGAATGGGGGAGCGCGCCGGAAATGCACCAATGGCTAGTGTTATTGCTGTAGTTAATGATTTCTTAACAGATGTGAGAATAACTGTTAACGAGAAAGCATTAAATAAAGTAAGTAAGTTGGTAGAAACATTTTCTGGTTTTAGAATACCCGTAAATAAGCCAGTTGTAGGTGCAAATGTTTTTACGCAAACAGCAGGAATACATGCAGACGGAGATCATAAAAACAATCTTTATTTTAATGATTTAATGCCAGAGCGTTTTGGTAGAAAACGTAAATATGCATTAGGAAAAACATCTGGAAAAGCCAATATTCAAAAAAACTTGCAAGACTTAGGTTTGAGTTTAAATGATGATGAGCTAAAAAAAGTTACTCAAAGAATTATTGAGTTAGGAGATAAAAAGGAAGTTGTTTCGCAAGAAGATTTGCCATATATTATTTCTGATGTTTTAGATAGTGATACGATAGAAAGAAGAGTTATTGTAGAAAACTACGTGCTTACACATGCTAAAGGTTTAAAGCCATCAACCACAATTAAGTTAAAGGTAGAGGGTGTTATTTATGAAGAGCATGCCCAAGGAGATGGACAGTTTGATGCATTTATGAATGCTTTAAAAAAGTTATACAAAACACATAGTAAAAAGGAGTTGCCAAAGTTAATTGATTATGCCGTAAGAATTCCGCCAGGAAGTAATTCTGATGCTTTGTGTGAAACTATTATCACCTGGAAAGGAGATGAAAAAGAATTTATTACACGTGGTTTAGATTCAGATCAAACAGTATCTGCAATTAAAGCTACAGAGAAAATGTTAAACATAATTTAAATATTTATGATTGAAAGATTCAATTATTGCATCTTTTAATTTTTAAAACACATAAAAAAATGAAATTAAATATCGCTTTATTAGCAGGAGACGGAATTGGACCGGAGGTAATTGATCAAGCTGTAAAGGTTTCTGATGCTATTGCTACCAGGTTTAAACATGAAATTACTTGGAAACCAGCTTTAACAGGTGCCGCAGCTATTGATGCAGTTGGAGAACCTTATCCAGACGCAACGCATGATATTTGCGTGGCTTCTGATGCTGTTTTATTTGGTGCAATTGGGCATCCAAGATTTGACAATGATCCTACTGCAACCGTAAGACCAGAGCAAGGCTTATTAAAAATGCGTAAAAAATTAGGCTTATTTGCAAATGTAAGACCTACGTTTACATTTCCTTCTTTATTAGATAAGTCTCCTTTAAAAAGAGAGCGCATAGAAGGAACAGATTTAGTTTTTTTACGTGAATTAACTGGAGGGATTTACTTCGGAGAAAAAGGCAGAAGAGATGGTGGAGAAACTGCTTTTGATAATTGTGTATACACAAGAGCTGAGGTGCAGCGTATTGCTGTTAAAGGTTTTGAATTGGCAATGACACGTGGTAAAAAATTGTGTTGTGTAGACAAAGCAAATGTTTTAGAAACTTCAAGATTATGGAGGGAAACTGTGCAGGCAATGGAAAAGGATTATCCAGAAGTGGAAGTATCTTATGAGTTTGTAGATGCAGTTGCAATGCGTTTGGTACAATGGCCAAATAGTTACGATGTCTTAATTACTGAAAACTTATTCGGAGATATTTTAACAGATGAAGCTTCTGTTATATCTGGTTCTATGGGTTTAATGCCAAGTGCATCTGTAGGAACAGAAAATGCATTGTTTGAGCCTATTCATGGCTCATATCCGCAGGCTACAGATTTAAATATCGCAAATCCGATGGCAACTATTTTGTCTGCAGCAATGTTGTTTGAGCACTTTGGTTTGCAAGCAGAAGGAAAAGCAATCAGAGATGTTGTAAACAGTGCTTTAGAAAAAGGAATGGTTACAGAAGATTTAGCGGATGGCGGAAAAGCCTACGGAACGAAAGAAGTTGGAGATTGGTTAGCAGAAAATATTTAAAAATATAAATTGAATATATATTTAAAAAAGCGCTCGAATTCGAGCGCTTTTTTAGTTTTATATACATTAACACGAATGTTATATAGTAGTACATTGTATTTCACCGAAATTCAGTACCTTATTTAAATTTGTAAAAAGATTACTTTACAGCCATTAATTCTACATCAAAAATAAGTGTTGCATCTGGTGGAATTACTCCTCCAGCTCCAGCAGAACCGTATGCTAAATTAGAAGGGATTACAAAACGAGCTTTATCGCCAACTTGTAATAATAAAATTCCTTCATCCCAACCAGCAATAACTTGGCCAAGACCAACATTAAAATCTATTGGGTCTTTTCTCTTATATGAAGAATCGAAAACCGTACCATCTAATAATTGTCCTTTGTAATGCACAGAAACTCCAGCACCTTTTGTAGCTTGTTTACCGCTTCCTTTTTGTAAAATTTGATAACGCAAACCACTTTTAGTTTCTTCATAACCAATAGCTACAGAATCTAATAATTCTTTTTGTTTTGCTTTCTCATCTGCATCACGCTTTTCTCTAGAACCTTCAAATGTTCTAAAAGCTTCTACAGCATTAAATGCTTCTGCATCTGCACCAACTCTGACAATTTTCACAGAAGATAATTCATCTCCTTGTGCAATTGCATCAACAATGTCTTGTCCTTCTATTACAGATCCAAAAACAGTGTGTTTACCATCCAACCATGGAGTAGGAACGTGGGTAATATAAAACTGACTTCCGTTTGTTGCAGGTCCAGAATTAGCCATTGCTAACTTTCCAGGAGCATCATGTTTTAAATCTGAATGGAATTCATCATCAAATTTATAACCAGGGTTTCCTGTTCCTGAACCTTGTGGGCATCCACCTTGTACCATGAAATCTGGAATTACTCGATGAAATTTTAATCCATCATAATATGGTGTTCCTTGTTCTTTTACATCATTTTCTAAATTACCTTCAGATAAAGCAACAAAATTCCCTACTGTTCCAGGAGTTTTTTCGTGCTCTAATTGTACTAAAATTTCACCTTTTGAAGTAGTGAATTTGGCATAGATACCGTTATTCATAATCTTTAAATTTTAATTTTCCTCATCCCTAATTTAGGGTTCACAGTCTTAAGGTTTTTAATTAGGTATTAGTTTGTGACTGCATTTAAACTAATATTTTTACTTTTTAAATTCGCTTGTAAAATGTAATTTTACTGACGGATATTTATTTTGTGTCATTTGAATCGTAAATTCAGAATCTGCTAAAAACACCAATTGTCCTTGCTTGTCTTTTGCTAAATAACGTTGTTTTACTCGTTTAAAGTCAATAAACTCATCACTTTTAGGATTCTCTGGTTCTACCCAACAAGCTTTATGAGCAGCTAAGTTTTCATAAGTACATTTTGCCCCATATTCATGCTCTAATCTGTATTGAATAACTTCATATTGCAGGGCTCCAACAGTACCAACAACTCTTCTTCCGTTCATGTCTAAAGTGAATAATTGAGCAACTCCTTCATCCATTAGCTGATCTAAACCTTTATATAATTGTTTAGACTTCATAGGATCTGCATTGTTCACATAACGGAAATGTTCGGGTGAAAAACTTGGAATTCCTTTAAAATTAAGAGCTTCTCCTTCTGTTAAAGTATCTCCAATTTTAAAGTTTCCGGTGTCATGAATTCCAACAATATCTCCAGGAAAAGACTCTTCTACAATTTCTTTTCTTTCAGCAAAAAATGCATTCGGACTAGAAAATTTTACTTTTTTACCTGTTCTAACATGCAAGTAGGGTGCGTTTCTTTTAAATGTTCCTGAAACTATTTTTATAAATGCAAGTCTATCTCTATGCTTAGGATCCATATTTGCATGAATCTTAAATACAAAACCTGTTAATTTTTCTTCTTTAGAATCTACCAAGCGTTCTTCTGCTTTTTTAGGTTGCGGCGAAGGTGCTATCTCTATAAAAGCTTCTAGCAATTCTTTTACACCAAAATTATTTAATGCAGATCCAAAAAACACCGGTTGTAGCTTGCCTTCTAAATATTCTTCCTGATTAAAAGCTGGGTATACTTCATCAATCAACTCTATTTCTTCACGTAAAGTATCTGCAGCTGTTTCTCCAATAATTTTATCTAATTCTGGATTTGAAAGATCGCTAAATTCAACTCCTTCAGATATAGACGTTTTATTATCACCAGAAAAAAGGTTTAATTTCTTTTCCCAGATATTATAAATTCCTTTAAAATCATATCCCATTCCAATAGGGAAACTCATTGGTGTAACACGTAAACCTAGTTTTTGTTCAACTTCATCTAATAAATCAAAGGCATCTTTACCCTCTCTATCTAACTTATTGATGAAAACTAGCATTGGTATGCTTCTCATCCTACAAACTTCTACTAATTTCTCTGTTTGTGGTTCTACACCTTTGGCTACATCAATTACAACAATAACACTATCTACAGCAGTTAAAGTTCTAAAGGTGTCCTCTGCAAAATCTTTGTGACCAGGAGTATCTAGAATATTTATTTTTTTATCTTTATAAATGAAGGCTAAAACAGAAGTTGCAACAGAAATACCACGCTGACGTTCAATTTCCATAAAATCTGAAGTTGCACCCTTCTTAATTTTATTGTTTTTTACAGCACCAGCCTCTTGAATTGCTCCACCAAAAAGTAGTAACTTTTCTGTTAACGTTGTTTTACCTGCATCAGGATGCGAGATAATACCAAAAGTTCTTCTACGTTCTATTTCTTTTAAAAAATCCATCTACAAAAATTGAGGTGCAAATATAGGTTTTATTCTATAATTTATCTCTTGATTTTAAAGGGATACCTATTAATAACAAGTCCAAGATTTTATGGAATTTCATTCATTATAAATTCGCAATTAGTTTTCACCAATTACGGTATCAATCTAAAACTTCAATAGTCATTTTAATATCTTCTATAGGCCATTCATCTATACCTACTTTTACCCTTGATATTTTATCTAAGGTATTAAAACCAGAAATTACTTCACCAAAAACAGTGTGTTGGTTATCTAAATGATGATTTCCATTTCTATTGTGTACCATATAAAATTCAAATGGACTTGATAATTTATTAGGGTTCTTTTCCCATTGCCTAGCAGCAGCCAATGCGCCGTATTTATGGGTTCTATTGCTCTTAAACTCGGGTCTTAATAAATAGTTACCATACAATCTTCGTTGATTCCTGGTATAGGTTTCATCAGAGTTTCCTCCTTGAATTACAAAGTTTTTTGCTACTCTGTATATGACAGTAGTATTGAAGTATTTTAATTTTGTTAAGAAAATAAAATTGGCTCTATGGATAGGAACATCGTCATATAACAGTAATTTTATACTACCAAATTTTGTTGTAATACGTATTTTATTTTCCTTATTTTGTTTACCATATTCCGTAAAAAAAGCTTCAACATTGTCTTTATTTAAGCTATCCCATGTTTTAATAATTTTCTTTTCTAAATTATTTTTGATAACTTTCTTTTTATTTTTTGTTGAATTTTCTGTTTTTTTAATTTTTAGTGGAGCAGTTTCTTTGCACTGATAAAAAGAGAAGACACCTACAATTAACAGAAGTTGTATTATAATTTTCATAAGAATTAGTAGGTTTATATCCTTCAAAGATAAATCATCATAATAAAAGAATAAGAAAATTTGATTGTTTTCATACATTTTCATGATTTATTGGTAATTCATTCCTTATTTTTGTTAAAATGATAGAGTACGTTATTTTAGTAAATGAAAACGATCAACAGATTGGTTTAATGGAAAAAATAGAAGCACATGAAAAAGCAGCATTACATAGAGCTTTTTCAGTTTTTATTTTTAATAAGAAAGGAGAGTTAATGCTGCAACAAAGGGCTGCATCTAAGTACCACTCTCCATTGTTATGGACAAATACATGTTGCTCTCATCAAAGAAGTGGAGAAAGTAACTTAGAAGCAGGAAGAAGAAGGCTGCAAGAAGAGATGGGTTTTGTAACAGAGATTACAGAAGTGTTTTCTTTTATTTACAAAGCACCTTTTGACAATGGCTTAACAGAGCACGAATTTGACCATGTGATGATTGGCAAATATGAAGCGCCTCCCAATGTAAATAAGGAGGAAGTAGAAGCTTATAAATGGATGCAGTTAGCCGATGTAAAGAAAGACATCGAAGAAAATCCTTCAATTTATACTGCTTGGTTTAAAATTATTTTTGAAAAATCTTATAAAAAATTAACAAATGCCTAAAGTAACAGTTCATAGAAAAGCACATTTTAATGCAGCGCATCGATTATATCGAAAAGATTGGAGTGATGAGAAAAACTTTGAAGTTTTTAATAAATGTAGCAATCCTAATTTTCACGGACATAATTACGAGTTAATTGTTTCTTTAACTGGAGAAATTGACAATGAAACAGGATATGTTTTCGATCTAGGAATTCTAAAAAATCATATTAAGTCTGAAATAGAAGATGCTTTTGATCATAAAAACTTGAATTTAGAAGTGCCAGAATTTAAAGATTTAAATCCTACCGCAGAAAATATTTGTGTGGTTACCTATGATAAATTAAGAAACTTGTTACCGACTAACTTAGACTTAGAAGTTACATTATACGAAACTCCAAGAAACTTTGTAAGTTATTCAGGCTCATAGTCGATTGGTTTAAAATAATAAAAACGCCTCGTTTACATACTGTAAACGAGGCGTTTTTATTATTAAACAGAAAATTAATTAGTCTTTTAACTTTCCTTTAAATTCTTCAAATTTACTAGCAACTTTTTTAGGCCAGCTGTTATTAGAAGTGTCTACATCTGCAGTTTCAAAATCTGGGTCTACCACAATGTTTGTAATTTCTTTGTTCGAAGCAAAAACTCTTTTAGCAGCAGTGTCGCTTCTCATCCATATTTGAGCAGGGAAAGTTTCTCTTTTTGTAGTGCCATCTGCATACGTTAATTCTACAATAATTGGCATTATTAAACCACCTGGCTTTTCAAATTCTACAGAATAAATAAAAGCAGGCACCTCTTGTCCTTCAGCATAGGAATCCATAGCATTTGCGTTGGCATCTTCTTTTTTGTCAGTAATATATACCAAATCACCTAAGCCGTCAAAATATTGCTTGTATTGCGCTTTCAATTTTGTAACTCTTTCATTTGGCTTGTCAGTTAAATACAAAGGTTTTACTTCTTTAATACCAATATCTGTTACATCTGTAGTGTAAAACCATCCTCTAAAAAACCAATCTAAATCCATACCAGAGGCATCTTGCATAGATCTAAAGAAGTCTTCTGGTGTTGGGTGTTTAAACATCCAACGTTTAGAATATGTTCTAAATGCATGGTCAAATAATTCTGGACCCATAATTGTTTTTCTTAGCATGTATAAACCAGCAGCTGGCTTAGAATATGCATTTGGCCCAAATTGTTTTACATAATCTCCTTGAGACATAATAGGAGAGATATTAGATTGATCTCCGCCCATATATCTTGTGATTTCTTTTGCAGGATTAGAAGCAAATAACTCTGCATCATATACATCTTCTGCTAAAATTTCAACAAAAGAGTTTAATCCTTCATCCATCCAAGTCCATTGTCTCTCATCAGAATTAACAATCATTGGAAAAAAGTTATGTCCAACTTCATGAATAATTACGCCAACCATTCCTTTTTTAGTTCTATCAGAATACGTACCATCTTCATTTGGTCTCCCAAAATTAAAACAAATCATTGGATACTCCATACCTTGTCTTTCTGAATGCACAGAAACAGCTTTAGAGTATGGGTAGTCAAATGTTAATTTAGAATACTCAATTAGGGTAGTAGCAATTGCTCTTGTAGAATGCTCTTCCCATAAAGGATTTCCTTCTTTAGGGTATAAAGAAGTTGCCATTACAGACTTACCATTAATATTTACAGCCATTGCATCCCAAATATATTTTCTTGAAGTTGCAAATGCAAAATCACGAACACGCTTTGCTTTAAATTTCCAAGTTTTTGTTCCTGTAGCTCTTCCTTTTTCTGTTTTTTCTGCTTCTTCTTGTGTTACAATTAGAACCGGATTATCAAAAGATTTTCTTGCTTTTTCAAAACGCTTTCGTTGTGTTTTAGTAAGTACCTCTTTTTCATTTTGCAAAGTACCAGTAGCTTCCATAATATGGTCTGCAGGCACTGTAAGGCTTACTTCGTAATCTCCAAATTCTAATGCGAATTCTGATCTACCCCAAAACTGCATATTTTGCCATCCTTCTACATTATTATAGACTGCTAATCTTGGGAAAAATTGTGCAATTGTATAGTTGTTGTTTCCATCAGGAAAAGTTTCTAATCCAGAACGTCCACCATCTTTATTAATGTCATTAATTAAATAATTCCATTGAATACTAAATTCAAATGTATCTCCAGGAGCTAGTGGTTTGGTTAAATTAATACGCATCATAGTGCTATTAATAGTATGAGATAGTGGTCTACCATTACTTTCTACTTTCGTAATATTATATCCAAAGCCTTTCTTTTGTTTCATAAAAGAACTTTTAAAATTATCTGGAGTTACAAAGGCTGCAGCACTGTTAGATTTTGCTAAGGGAGTTTTAGAATCGTCAGCCCTCATGTTTTGATCTAGTTGTACCCATAAATATTCTAAATTATCTTTAGAATTATTGTGATACGTAATATTTTCATCACCATAAATTGTATTGGCAGCTTCGTCTAAACGAATGTCCATTTCATAATCTACCTTTTGTTGTGTGTATTGATGTCCTGGAGCACCGGATGCTGCGTGTTGATCATTAGGGGTTGCCAAAACATCTTTCATTTGTCTGAATTTGTTTTGGTCTGTGTGCCCTTGCTGCGTTTTCTTTTCTTCTTTAGTTCCTTCTTGCGCTAATGTTGCAAAGCTGATAAAGAAAAGAGAAAATACGAGTAAAGAAAGTTTTTTCATATTGTATATTTTGATTTAAATAAGGGCTCGAAAATAGGCATATATAAGCGATGTTGTTAAATTTCGTTTAAATTTTAACAAATTTTTATATAAAAAAAGCGATGAGAAAATTAATTCACACCGCTTTATTTTTGTTAAAATAAAAATTTAGTTTTTCATTTTTGTTTTGAACTTACTAAACTGATCTTTGTTAGTGTTAGGAAAGCTATTGTTAGATAGGTCTACATCTGCAGTCTCTAAATCTGGGTCAATTACAATCTTAGTTATTTGCTTATCTGAGTGCACAGCTTTTGTAACTTTCTTATCATTGTATCTCCAAATTTGTGCAGGGTATGTCTTTTTTTCTTTACTACCGTCATCATAGGTATATTCTACAATAATTGGCATTACTAAGCCACCTGGTTTGTTAAATGTAATCTCATAGAAATATTTAGATTTTGCAGATGTTGGTTTTGTGATGTTTAAACCTTCACTTTTATCTTCAACGAAATCTACAGTTTCTTCAGATATATTTTCTATAGCATAAAATTTTCGCACTCCTTCAATACCAATATCTGTTACATCTGTTGTATAAAACCAGCCTCTCCAAAACCAATCTAAATCTATACCAGAAGCATCTTCCATAGTTCTAAAGAAATCTGCCGGAGAAGGATGTTTAAACATCCATCTTTGAGAATACGTTCTAAAAGCGTGGTCAAATAATTCTTTTCCCATGATTGTTTCTCTTAAAATCCATAAAGCGGTTGCAGGTTTTCCATAAGCGTTGCTACCAAAACTATATACATGATCTCCTTTAGACATTATAGGCGCAATAGTAGACTGATCTCCAGACATGTATCTTACAATGTTTTTAGGATATCCTCTAGTAATAGGGAAGTCTTTGTCATAATCTAATTCTGCTAACATTTCCATATATGAATTTAATCCTTCATCCATCCAAGTCCATTGTCTTTCATCAGAATTTACAATCATAGGAAAAAAGTTATGCCCAACTTCATGAATGGTTACTTTAATCATTCTATATTTTATTTTATCAGAGTAGGTTCCATCTGCATCTGGTCTTCCTGGATTAAAACAAATTTGGGGATATTCCATACCCATTTGTCCGTCTACAGAAATTGCTTTATGATATGGATAATCAAATGTGTACTTAGAATATGTTTTTAAAGTTTGGGCAACTGCTCTTGTAGAGTGGTCACCGTATAAAGGGTTCGCTTCTTTAGAATATAAAGAATAAGCCATTACTATTTTGCCATTAATATCTACGGCCATCGCATCCCAAATAAATTTTCTTGACGTTGCAAATGCATAATCGCGCACATTTTCTGCATAAAACTTCCAGGTTTTTGTTTTATTAGATCTATTTTTTTCAATTTTTTCTGCTTCGTCTTGTGTTCTAATTAACACAGGGTTGTCAAAAGTTGTTTTTGCTTTTTCTAATCTTTTTAATTCTTTTCTAGATAAAACTTCTCCTTCATTCTTTAAGATTCCTGTTGCACCTAGCATGTGATCTTCAGGAGTAGTAATATTCACTGTAAAATCTCCAAATTCCAAAGCAAATTCACTTCTACCCCAAAATTGGTCATTTTGCCAACCTTCTACATTATCATACACACACATTCTTGGATAAAACTGTGCAATTACATAGTTGTTATTTCCATCTTTAGAAAAGTGTTCATAACCAGATCTGCCGCCATCTGTTCTATGATTGTTAATATTATACCACCATTTTATTTTAAATTCAAACTTTTCTCCAGAAGCCAAAGGTGTATCTAAATTAATACGCATCATTGTTTGGTTAACAGTATGTGATAAATTTGTATCATCTACATTTTTAACACTTTCTATTTTAAAACCACCATCGAATGCAGCATCCATATACGATTTGTTAAATCTGTTTTCAGAAGTACTATTCGGAATACTACTAGATTGAATATCTGGAGTTTTAGAATTTGCAGCTCTCATATTTTGATCTAATTGTACCCATAAATAGGCTAAAGAATCGTCTGAGTTATTATGATATGTAATAGTTTCATTTCCATAGATTCGGGTATTCGCATCATCTAGAATAATATCCATTGTATAATCTACTTTTTGCTGTGTATATTTTAAACCTGGCGCACCAGATGCAGTCCTTTGTAGATTAGGTGTTGGTAAAAGCTCCTTTAATTGTTTAAATTTATTTTGGTTTGTATGGCCCGCTTTTGTTTTAGAATCTTGTGCAAAATTTACACTAGTTATAAATACAATGGAAAAGAGTAATAGCCCTATTTTTTTCATAATTTGAAATTTGAATTGATTAATATTAACTTTAATAAGTTAATGTTTCTTTATAATAGTCTTTAGATAGTAAAACACTTTTATTAGTTGTGCCAACCTTAGACTTGATTAAATTCTCTTGTTTGTCAAAATGTTTTAATAATATTTTATTGGTAACTTCAATGGAAGAGACTTTAGAGACATTTTCTATTTCTAAATAAAAATAGACTAAATCCCCTTCATATTCCTTTCCTACGTAATGAAACGCTCTTGAAATATTATTAATTTTAAATTGTAATGCATTTCTTAAATAGTTTTCAAAATAAATATCGTTATTTTTTAGCTCTTTTTTAGTAGAAAGCTGCAAATCGATACTATGATCTTTATTTAAAGCAGTTTCAATGTCATCCATAAAAACATTAATAATTATTTGCACAGATTTTGATGCTTCTTTATAATTTATCTGTGTTAAACTTAAATAATATTTATGTGCCGAGAAGGAGAGTAGTGGTATGATTAAAAGAAGTAAAAAATATTTTTTAAATTTCATGAAATGATAAAAATAATTACAGCGCCAAATTACTCTTTTTTTATAATTTCTAAGTATGTTTTACTTTCAGATTGAAAAATTTTAATTATTTCTAAAACTTTTTTGTCTTTATGCAGTTCTTCAATGCCTAAGGAGTTACAATAGCCTAAAAAATGAAAGTACTTTTCTACAGGAATTTTTAATTGTTCAAAAAAGAATTTTTCTCCTAATTCTGACATTATCTTGAAAGGAAAGGCCTTTTTTCTAGCCAACTCTTTTCTTAAAGCCCACAAGCGTTCAGAGCTTTTAAAAGGCATAACTATACTTGCGCCAGCACCAGAAAATTTAGCTGTAGGATCTACATTATTTATAGGTGGTTTCATTTTGTCTATATGGTCTTCAGGTGCAACAACGTTCATGTTTATTTTAGAGAAGTCCATACGATCTCTTAATAAAGAATCTTTTTTATTTGTTGGTACATTTTTAGAATCGACGCCCAATCTGCCAAATAAGTTATGCCTTTTTAATTCGAAGGTATCTAAAACAACTGTATTCTCTCTTAATGTTATACTTATAGATGCATTCTTTACATCATTTTTATTAATAACGATAAACTTTGTAATATGCTGAATCGAAGAAACTCTTAAAGAATCCCCTTTTTTAACAAACATCCTAAAATCTCCATTATCAGAAGAAAAAGTACCTTGATTTGTTTTTAAGTTGATAATATTTGCATTTTTAATAACCGTTAAAGTATCTGCTATTTTTCCAACAACCAATGCTCTTCTTTCTTGAGAAAAAGAAGTAAAGGTTAATAAAAATAGAAATATAACAAGTGTTTTTTTTAATATTAGGTAACTTTTCATAAGCAATAAATCTTTATTTAGCAATACTAAAGTTAGTGAAAAAAGTAAATAAATAACTGTTAAAACTAATTCTTTTTAAAGGTCAATCTTATTTAAGAAGAATCTTTTAAGGAAATAAATTATGTTTTATTCATAAAATAGGGTGTCTCTTAAATTATGAAAGAAAAAACTAATCTTAAAAGGGATATCTATCACAATAGAATAAGGTGCTTAAAACTGTACTAATAGTATTGTAATTTATGGTTAAAGTGCCATTTATAAAACAATTTTCTTATTTTTGACACATGAAAAAAATGATTATTGCAAGTACTTCAACTGTTTTTGGAAGTGGATATTTAGATTATTTATTACCTGTTTTACAGGTGCATTTTAAGAATGTAAATACAGTAACCTTTATACCATATGCAATGCCTGGTGGCCTCTGTTATGATGCGTATACGTCTATAGTAGCGCAAGCATTTTCTAAAATAAATATGGGTGTAAAGGGAATTCATGAGTATAAGAACCCGAAAGAAGCAATTCTAAATGCAGAGGCAATATTTACTGGTGGAGGAAATACCTTTGAGTTAGTAAACCAACTCTACAAGCATGATCTTTTAAATAATTTGAAATTATCAATTGAAAGGGGTATTCCATATGTAGGCACAAGTGCTGGAAGCAATATTTGTGGTGTTGATATGAAAAACACCAATGATATGCCAATTGTCTATCCGCCAAGTTTTAAAACTTTAGGATGCTTCTCTTTTAATATAAACGCACATTATTTAGATCCCGAGAAAGGTTCTACACATATGGGAGAAACTAGAGAGACGAGAATTAAAGAGTTTCACGTTTTTAATGAAACCGCTGTTTTGGGTCTGCGAGAGGGCAGCTGGCTTTCTATTGAAAATAATAAAATTATACTTCAAGGAGAACACACTGCAAGATTGTTTCTGCAAAACCAAGAGCCTGTTGAGCTACAAACTGGAATAGAGGTTATAATTTAATTTTTTAACGAGTAAATTAATACGTTATATAATCTACAATTTCTAAACCATACCCAATCATACCAACTCTTTTTGTTTGCTTAGAGTTTGTTATTAATTTTAATTTACTGATATTTAAATCATGTAAAATTTGAGCACCAATACCAAAATCTCTGTTATCTAATTTAATGTCTGGAGCTTTTATTTTTCCAACTTCTTGATTTTCTTTTAAGATCTTTAATCTGGTAATTAGATTTTGAGAATGATTTTGTTGATTCACAAAAAGAATAGCTCCTTTTCCTTCGTCATTTATAACTTGAAACATTTGGTCTAGTTTCTTATCTGCGTTATTTGTTAAAGTTCCTAAAATGTCATTATTTACCAAAGTAGAATTTACTCTTGTTAATACCGCATCTTCTTTTGACCAAGAACCTTTAGTTAATGCAATATGAATTTGGTTATTTGTAGTTTGTTCATAAGCACGCAATCTAAATTCACCAAATCGTGTAATGATATTAAAATCATCTTTTTTATCGATTAAAGAGTCATGTTCCATTCTATATGCTACCAAATCTTCTATAGAAACTATTTTAATATCAAACTTTTTTGCAACCTTTAAAAGTTCTGGTAAGCGGGCCATTGTTCCGTCTTCATTCATTATTTCTACAATAACTCCTGCAGGCTCTAAACCTGCTAAACGCGCAAAATCTATGGCTGCTTCTGTATGCCCTGTTCTCCTTAAAACGCCCCCTTCTTTGGCTTTTAATGGGAAAATATGGCCGGGTCTAGCTAAATCAAATGGCTTGGTATCTTTTTTAATTAAAGATTGTATGGTTAGTGCTCTATCTGCAGCAGAAATACCTGTTGTAACGCCTTTTCCGCGAAGATCTACAGATACTGTAAATCCGGTTTCCATAGGGTCTGTATTATTTTCTACCATCATACCTAAGCCTAATTCTTGACAACGGTTTTCTGTTAGAGGTGCACAAATTAACCCACGGCCGTGCGTGGCCATAAAATTAATCATTTCTGGAGTTGCTTTTTCGGCAGCTGCTAGGAAATCGCCTTCATTTTCTCTGTTTTCATCATCAACAACAATTATTACTTTTCCGTCTCTTACGTCTGCAATTGCATCTGCAATATTATGAAGTTGGGTGTTTTTTTTATTTGATAAAGAGGTCATACTTTTAAAAGTCTTTTTTGGGAGTAAATTTTTGAAATATTTTTTTAAGAGGTAATAGAATGTTGTCAATATTAAATATACCCTTGTCTTTTGTTGCTCTTCTTGTTAGAAAAATTCCAAACGGAATCATCACCATTGCAGAAATCCAAGAACCTAGTAAAGAGGAGATAGAACTTTCTTCTGCCAAATTTTTACCCATTGTATTTCCAAAGAAATAAATAACATAAATAGCAATGGCTAAAATCATTGGCAAGCCAAACCCACCTTTCCTAATAATTGAGCCTAATGGTGCACCAATAAAAAATAAAATGAGGCAAGAAAATGACAAAGCAATTCGACCATAGTATTCAGAATCGAAAAAATTTAGTGTTTTCCGTTTCCATTTTACACTTTTCACATTGTTTTTCACATTAGTAACGGCACTATTTATTTTCGTTCTCGCACCATTCAATATACTTATTTGCTCTTTTAAATGGAAATTTTCTAGAGTACTAATAGTATCGATATTCTCATGCTTTAAAGAATCTGCATATTTATATAGTAACTTGGACTGTGATATGGAAGAAATAGACTTAGACCTAGACATTAACATGTCATTATAATCTGTTTTCAAAATAGGAATGGTGTCTGTAAGTTGATTAATTCTCAGCATTTTAAAATTATTCTTGAAACGCTCTTCATCTAAAGAACCATCGCCAACAAGGTCAGAAATATCTATATTAAATTCATATTCTTTAAAAGTTGCTTGGGAAGCTGGCATTTTCTCTTTTTTAACACGAGATCTTGTAGTCTTTGTGTGGTCTTCATAATAAAAACCATCGTATAAAATAAATGTCATATATCTACTTCCTTCTTCAGAAATAATTTTACCTCTTTCTGCCGTTATTACTTTCTGATTTCCTTTTCTAGAACTTAAATCGTAAATTAAAACATTTTTTAAAAGATTTTTTTCTTCACCATATTTTTCATCGAATTTAATCTGATAATTTGGTAAATCGCTATTAAAACTTCCAGGAATTAGTGCCAAAGCGGGTTTTTTCTTTTTTATATTGTAGTATAAGTTTTGTTGCTTTAAAATAGCATATGGGAAAATATTATTTAAAAAGATGAAATTAATTCCACTTAAAAAAAGTGTTAAAAAAATTAAAGGCCTTACTAATCTTTGAAGAGAAATTCCTGCAGATTTGGCTGCTGCGAACTCGTAGTTTTCCCCTAAACTTCCTAAAGCCATTATAGAAGACAATAAAACTGCAATTGGTAATGCTTGTGGTATGATACTAAGTGAGGTATAGTATAAAAATTTTAGAATAAAAGTAATACTAATACCTTTACCAGCAATACTTTCAAAAGTCTGCCAAAGTAATTGCATTACTAAGACAAATAAAACAATTAAAAATGTTGCTAGAAAAGGTACTAAGAATGTTTTTAAGATGTATTTATCTAAAATTTTCATTATAGCAAAAGTAGTTTCTTAAATATAAATATGCTATTAAAATCCTGTTAATTGACAGTATTAGTCTATTGTGTAATTATCACTTAAATATTTTGTTTTATTTAAACTGAAGAAATTTTCAGACAAATCTTCATTTTTTTTAAATTCATTAATTGTAAACATTGTTTTTGAAGCGTTTATACCGGTTTGAATTAGCTTGTAAATATGTTTAGTCTTTACATCTATACCCAGCTCTACCATTATAATTTCCGAATTACTATCAATCGGATTCAAGGTAACAAACTGAATCTTTTTGCCTTTTATGTTTTGTAATTTTCCCATTTCTAAATTATAACCTTCTTTGTAAAAAGTTAATAGTTTAGAAGGATAAATAAATCCATCATCGTCACTTAAATCGTTATCTGAAATGGAAATCTCTTTTTCATCATGATTAATTACATACAATTTTGCACCATCATAGATAAAATGATTCCCCAAGTAGTTTAATCTATATTTTTCTCCTTTTAAATTAATTTCACCGTTAATAGGGGGTTCATCGCCTTCTTTTATTCCTGCTTCTTCATTACTTAATGTCTGGCTAAAACCAATATACATATTTTCATAAGCTCCCATTTTTGCTGAAACTTCGTCTAATAAAGATTTTGCTTTTTCTGCACTTTGTGCAAATGCAACTGTCGCTATAAAAAGAGATAAAAATAAGATTCCTGTTTTTTTCATAATGCAATAAATATGTAATCTTGGTAAAAAAGGTTATGTATTTTTTTCGTTTGCTAATAATTGATCTAAAGCTACAAAATCTGCTACTAAAACTTGTCTCGCTTTGCTTCCTTCAAAACCACCAACAATTCCAGCTGCTTCTAATTGATCTATTAATCTACCGGCTCTATTGTAACCAAGTTTTAACTTTCTTTGCAAAAGAGAGGCAGAACCTTGTTGAGCTGTTACAATAATTTCTGCTGCATCTCTAAATAGTTTGTCTCGGTCATCGATATCAATATCAATACTTGTGCCACTTTCATCATCTACGTATTCTGGCAAAAGGTAGGCATTGGCATAGGCTTTTTGAGAGCCTATATAGTCTGTAATTTTTTCAACTTCAGGTGTATCTACAAAGGCACATTGTATTCTACTAAGGTTATTACCTGCGGTATATAATAAATCTCCTCTACCAATCAACTGATCTGCACCTCCAGCATCTAAGATAGTTCTAGAATCTATTTTAGAAGTTACTCTAAATGCTATTCTTGCAGGAAAATTTGCTTTAATAATACCGGTAATTACATTAACAGAGGGTCTTTGTGTTGCTACAATTAAATGGATTCCAATAGCTCTGGCTAGCTGAGCTAGACGTGCAATAGGTGTTTCTATTTCTTTACCAGCAGTCATTATTAAGTCTGCAAATTCATCAATAACTAAAACAATGTATGGTAAAAATTGATGTCCATCATTCGGATTTAATTTACGTGCTTTAAACTTGGTATTGTATTCCTTTATATTCCGCACCATTGCGTTCTTTAAAAGATCATAACGGTTGTCCATTTCTATACAAAGAGAATTTAAGGTATGCACAACCTTGGTCGTATCAGTTATAATTGCTTCTTCTACATCTGGTAATTTAGCTAAATAATGACGCTCTATTTTATTAAATAATGTTAATTCTACTTTCTTTGGGTCCACTAAGATAAATTTAACCTCAGCTGGATGTTTTTTATATAATAAAGAGGTTAATACCGCATTTAAACCAACAGATTTTCCTTGTCCAGTAGCTCCCGCCATCAGTAGGTGAGGCATCTTTGCAAGATCTACTACAAAAGTTTCATTAGAAATTGTTTTTCCCAATGCAATAGGAAGTTCCATATCTGTTTCTTGAAATTTCTTTGAAGAAATAACAGAATACATAGAAACAATTGTAGATTTTTTATTTGGTACTTCAATACCAATAGTACCTTTTCCGGGGATTGGCGCAATAATTCTAATACCTAAGGCAGATAAAGACAAAGCAATATCATCTTCTAAGTTTTTAATTTTAGAAATTCTAATTCCCGCTTCTGGTACAATTTCATATAAAGTAATTGTAGGTCCAACGGTTGCTTTAATTTCTGCAATACCAATTTTATAATTTTTTAAAGTGTCTACAATTTTATCCTTATTGGCTTCTAATTCTTCAGGATCAATAGAAATTGTTTCGTTATATTGCTTTAATAGATTAAAAGTAGGAAATTTAAAGTTTGCCAACTCTAAAGTAGGATCAAACTCTCCAAAGTCTTTTACTAATTTATCGGATAAATTTTCTGCAACACTTTTTTCTTCTCTATTAATAGCTACATCAATTTCTACGATTGGTTCTAATTCCTTTTCTTGAGTAGGTTCTGTTTTTAAATTGGGATCCAAGCTCCCTTCAATGGTTAAAGAAATTCCTTCTTTTGCTGCCTTTACCTCTGAATGTTTAGAGATAGTCGGTTTTAAATCGATTACAGATTTTTCAAATTCTGATTTATTATTAGTTTCTAAATTTAAAGAATTCTCAATTAATACGTCTTCTTTTTCGGAAGATTTAGTTACCTCTTGGATAGCAGAAGCCTTAGGCTCATCTTTAACTCTTTGGTCTTTATCTTCTCTTTTTTGTTTTAATCTATTTATAAACCCATCAAAATTCACCTTATAACGTGCAACAATGTATGCTATGAAAAAGAAAATTAGAAGTATAATTAGTCCCGTTTTTCCTACAAAATCTTGTGAATATTGATTTATTTCAAAACCAATAATACCAGAAATAAGTGCAAATTTTTCATGCAAGAATCCCAGACTTATAGAGACTAAAAGCATTGCTGTTAATCCCCAGTTCCAAGAAATAATTATTTTAGATAATTTTCTTTTCAGTAAGATTGAAAACCCTGTTGAAAAAAGTTGAAAAGAAACTATAAATGCAGCAATACCGAAACCTTTATAAATAAAAAAATGTCCTAAGTTTGCGCCAATTTTTCCTAATAAATTTTCACTTTTTACAGCTCTATTAGACAAATGGTGAATTGTGCTCTGATCTTCTTGCCAATTAAAAAAGAAAGAAACAAAAGCAATACATAAAAAAAGAGAAAACAACATTAGAAAAAAACCGAAAATAGTTTGCGTTTGTTTCGTCTTTAAAAAAGCAAAAACACTAGGTTTTCTTTCAGGTTTTTCCGCTGTCTTTTCTGTGCTAGGTTTTCTTTTAGCCATTAATAAATATCTTATTTTTTTAAAGTTTGTTACGCTAAAATAGTAAATTGATTTTTGGGATATAAATAAACCCTGCAAGAATTAAAGAAATGATACCTGCAAACGTTGGAGCGCCTGCAGCGATATCTTTTATAAAACCTATTTTAATATGAAAATCTGGATGCACAAAATCAGCAATTTTTTCAACGGCCGTATTTAATGCTTCTGCAACTAAAACCATTCCAATGGCAAGAAACTGAAGCATCCATTCTATATTGGATATATCAAAACAGAAGCCCATAACAGTAACAATAACAGCCATGAGAACTTGCGCTTTTATGCTGTCTTCTGTAGTTAATAACAGCCATGCACCTTTAAAAGCAAATTTTAAACTGCGCAATCTTCCTCTAATAAAACTATCTTTTGCATTCTTCATAAAACTAAATAGCGTTTAATGCTGCTTCATAATTTGGTTCATCTACAATATCAGATACTTGTTCTGTGTGAATTACTTTTCCTTTTGCATCTAAAACAATCACTGCTCTAGAGTGCAAGTTGGCTAGTGGTCCGTTTGTGATTTCTAAACCATAATCTTTTCCAAAACTTCCATTAGCAAAATCAGATAACATTACCACATTTTCTATTCCTTCAGCACCACAAAAACGAGCTTGAGCAAAAGGTAAATCTTTAGAAATACATAAAACAACAGTATTCTCTAATTTGGCAGCTTGTTTATTAAATTCTCTTACAGAAGTTGCACAGGTGCCTGTATCTACTGAAGGGAAAATATTTAAAACTACATTTTTTCCAATAAAATCAGATAAAGAATTTGTAGCCAATGCTACTGTTTTTAATGAAAATTCTGAAGCTTTAGAACCAACTTTTGGTAAATTTCCTATTGTATTTATCGGGTTTCCTTTTAAAGTTATATCTGCCATTTTTTTTAGATTTAGTTTAAACTCAAAAGTAAGAATAATTAAATTATTTATGAACACATTAGTGGTCAAAACTGCTAAATAAATATGTTTAGCTATAAATAAATTTTTGTCTTTCATTATTACACTATAAATAGTTCGAAAAAAGTTTTATTCTGTTTACTATTTGTATTTTCGCAGTCCTTAAAAAGTGTCAAAAATTGAATATTTATCAATATACATCTGAATTCAAATATAATTGGAAACTAGCAGCCCCTGTAATGTTAGGGATGTTGGGTCATACATTTGTTAGTTTTGTAGATAATATTATGGTGGGGCAATTAGGAACAGCAGAACTAGCTGCAGTTTCTTTGGGTAATAGTTTTATGTTTATAGCTATGTCTATTGGTATTGGTTTTTCTACAGCAATAACTCCGTTAATTGCAGAAGCCGATGCTTCTAATAACTTTAAACAAGCAAAATCTACTTATAAACACGGTCTATTTTTATGCACTACTTTAGGTATTCTACTTTTTTTATTGGTTTTCTTTTCGAAACCACTAATGTATTTAATGCAACAGCCAGAAGAAGTAGTAGTATTGGCAATTCCGTATTTAAATTTAGTTGCATTTTCTTTAATACCATTGGTTATTTTCGAAGCAATTAAACAGTTTACTGACGGTATGTCTATGACTAAATACCCAATGTATGCAACTTTAATAGCAAACATTATAAATGTAGTTTTAAATTACCTTTTAATCTTTGGAAAGTTTGGTTTTCCAGAAATGGGAATGGTTGGCGCTGCATACGGTACACTAGTTTCTAGAATAATAATGGTAATTTATCTTTGGACATTGTTACGTTATAAAGAACGTTCTCGTAAAATTGTTAGAAATATAAAATTATTTACTTTAGATTTCTCAATGATTAAAAAGATTGTAAACATTGGCTCTTTAAGTGCTATGCAAATGTTTTTTGAAGTTGCTATTTTTACTGCTGCAATATGGCTGAGTGGTTTGTTGGGTAAAAATTCTCAAGCCGCAAACCAAATTGCTTTAAATTTATCTTCTATGACTTTTATGGTTGCAATGGGACTAAGCGTTGCCTCTATGATTAGAGTAGGAAACCAGAAAGGGTTACAAAATTATAAAGAGTTGCGCAGAATTGCATTTTCTATCTTTTTGTTGGGTATTTTATTAGCTGTATTCTTTGCATTGTTGTTCTTTATTTTTCATAAAAGTTTACCAAATATTTATGTAGATTTAAATGATACTACAAATTATAAAGATAATATGGAGGTACTTAGCATTGCATCGAACTTGTTATTAGCGGCAGCTTTCTTTCAGATTTCAGATAGTATACAAGTAGTTGTTTTAGGAGCTTTAAGAGGTCTTCAGGATGTTAAAATACCAACTATTTTAACTTTTATTTCGTATTGGGTTGTTGGTTTTCCTGTTTCTTATTTTTTAGGTAAAGAAGAAATGTATGGTAGTTTTGGTATTTGGTTAGGTTTATTGGCGGGGTTAACAACGGCTTCCGTTTTATTATTCATTCGATTTAATTCCTTAACTTTAAAGTTAATAAAAGAAAAACAATAATATATATTCTCTTGAACGCAAACGAGAGGTTAAAAAAAATTAAATTAGTTTTCGATTGCGTTCGAAGTTTCATAAATAAAAGATTTACAATGAATTTACCGAAATTTTTATTAGCAGATAACAGCAGTTTACCAGACGATATTTTTGTGTTGCATACAGAGTTTCCTCGTTTTATGATTAACTTAAAGGATGATGAAATAGAATGGTTTGAGGATTTAACCGGAGAAAATGAAGAAGATATTGCAGGAGAATTGGCAGATTTAATGGATAAAGCAGGTTTGTTTTATGATGCCGAAATGAAAGAATTTGAATAAATAATACCAAATATAAGAGATAAAAAAACCTCACATTTATTTTAAATGTGAGGTTTTTTTTTATGCTATTATTATTATTATTATCCTTTCGGAATTGTAATACCTAATTTTTTAAGAACTAATTCAGTGATATCAAATTTTGAATCTATATACGCAAATTCATTTCCGGTAATTGTTAAAATTTGAGTGTATCCATTTTCTTTGGCTACAAATGCAATTGCTTCGCTAAGCATCGTGTAAAGAGGACGCATTAACTCGTCTCTTTTTAATCCCATCAACGTATTTCCATTTTTTTGATATTTTTTAATATCTTGTTCCAAGCCCGCCAATTCTTTTTGAATTGTTTTTTTCTCTAACTCGCCCATATCCTTTTCTTTGAGCTTATAGTCTTCTAACCTTACTTTAAAGTCTGTAACTCTTATACTAAAAGTTGAATCTAACATTGCGCCATAACTCTTTGTAATCTCTACAACTTTTTTTGTCTCTGGCATCATACCTATAATATATTCGCTATCAATTGTTCCAACTTTAGTTTGAGCAATTGTTAATGAACTTATAAAGGCAATAAATAATACTGTAATTTTTAATTTCATGATTTATATTTTGTTGCACAAAGATATACAATGGTCTGACTTACAAAAGTATGTTATCTTTTTAATTTGTTAATTTTTTCAGAAACCTGAGAGACTATGGTTAATTTATCAGTTAAATAATCAAACCACAAAATATTTTTATCTCTTTTAAACCATGTTAATTGTCTTTTTGCAAAACGTCTAGAATTTTTCTTAATTTCAGAAATAGCAAACTCCTGTGTAAAATTCCCATCAAAAAAAGAAAATAACTCTCTGTAACCAACGGTTTGTAATGCATTTAATTCTTTGTGAGCATATAGGGTTTTTGCTTCTTCAATTAAGCCATTGTTTATCATTGCATCTACGCGTTGGTTAATTCTATTGTAAATGATTTCTCTATCCGCATTTAAACCTATTTTAATATTATTAAAGTTTCTTTGTTTCTTTGGTTTGTTTTTAAAGGTTGAATACGGAATACCTGAACCAATACAAACTTCTAAAGCGCGCATTATTCTGTGTGGATTGTCTATGGCAATCAATTTATAAGTTTCTAAATCTAATTCTTTTAATTGCTTTTGAAGTACTTCAATCCCTTCCTTTTCTAGTTTTAACAATAGTGCTTCACGTATTTTAGGATCTACTTCAGGAAAATAATCCAATCCATTTAAAACGGCATCTACATAAAGGCCACTTCCGCCAACCATTATTTGAATAGAATTTTCTTTGAAAAGTGCCTCGAGTTTTTTTAAAGTATCTCTTTCAAATTCACCCACATTATAGGAGTCAAAAACACTTCTATTTTGTATGAAATAATGTTTAGCAGCAGCTAGTTCATTGGGTTCAGGTACTGCTGTGCCAATCGTCATTTCTTTAAAGAATTGTCTCGAATCGCAAGAAATAATACTTGCGTTAAAAGCATTTGCTAGTTGAATACTTAAGGCTGTTTTACCAATAGCCGTAGGCCCAACAATGGTTATTAAAGTATTTTGATTAGTACTCATTTAATTTAAAATGCTTCCGCAATTATGACAAAATGTTGCACCCTCGGTATGTTCTTCATCCAAACAAGCTGGGCAAGATTGTGTATTTGTTTCAATTTTATTAATATCTGTTTTGGTCATTTCAGAACTTACAATACCTGTAGGAATGGCAATAATAGAATACCCTAAAATCATAATTGCACTAGCTATTAATTGACCCAAAGGTGTTTGTGGTGCAATGTCTCCAAAACCAACGGTGGTTAAGGTTACAATTGCCCAATAAATACTTTTTGGAATATTTGTAAATCCGTTTTCTTCACCCTCAACCATGTACATTACTGTTCCTAAAATAATACAAACTATCAATACAAAGAGCAAGAACACAGCTATTTTAGCCCTGCTTCCTCTTAAAGCAATCATTAGTTTATTTGAAGCACCTATATATCTTGCCAATTTTAAAATTCTAAAAACTCGCAATAAACGCAAAGCTCTTAAAGCAAGTAATCCTTGTGAACCTGCAAAAATAAAGGATAAATACATCGGTATTGTAGAAAGAAAATCTATGACGCCAAAAAAACTAAAAATATAGGTAGCTGACTTTTTAATAGAGAAAATTCGAAGGATGTATTCTATTGAAAACAAAATGGTAATTATCCATTCTCCAATATTTAATAAGTCGTGATATTTATTATCAAAACTCTCTATACTTTCTAGCATTACCAATAATATGCTTGCTACAATGGCTATTAATAAAATTACATCAAAGACTTTACCTTCCTTGGTATCTGCTTCATAAATAATTTCATGAAGTCTTTTTTTCCAAGATAATTTATTTTTTATAATGTCCAAAATTTAGTTTTTTAACTAGTACAATACTACAAATATTTAGTGAGTTTAAAAAAGTATAAACATTACAAATCTAATAACCTCTTAGCTGCATTAAAAGGAGTTGTCTTGCCATTCTCTAAATTATCAATTTCTTTTTGTAAAGCGCTTTTAACTTTTGGGTTTTGGTAAAAGTTAGTTTTTAATTGCTGTTCTATTGTAGACAATAGCCAAAATTTATTTTGCTCATTTCTTTTTTTATTAAAATAAGCGTTCTCTTTTGTAATCGCAATATAAGTAAGAATCATATTGTCAATTTCTTCAACCCCAGAGTTATGAAGAGCACTTGCAGTTAATACTTTAGGTTGCCATTTACTTTCTTTTAATGGGTATAAATGCAACGCTCTGTTAAAAGCTACTTTGGCTATTTTAGCATTTTGTTTGTTTTCGCCATCAGCTTTATTAATAACAATAGCATCTGCCATTTCTATAATTCCGCGTTTTATTCCTTGCAATTCGTCTCCAGCGCCAGCCAATTTCAATAATAAGAAGAAATCTACCATAGAATGAACCACTGTTTCAGACTGCCCAACTCCAACGGTTTCAATAATTATGGTGTCAAATCCTGCGGCTTCGCATAAAATAATACTTTCGCGTGTTTTTTGGGCAACGCCTCCTAAAGAAGTACCAGAAGGAGAAGGTCTAATAAAAGCATTTTTATCAGTTACAAGTGCTTCCATTCTTGTTTTATCACCTAAAATAGAACCCTTATTTACAGAGCTACTAGGGTCTACTGCCAACACTGCTACTTTTTTGCCTTGTGCTGTTAAGTATTTACCAAAAGTTTCTATAAATGTACTTTTACCAACTCCAGGAACACCTGTAATTCCTATTCTTATAGATTTATTTGAATGAGGCAAGCAACGGTTTAAGATTTCATTTGCTTTTTGTTGATGTTTTATATTTGTACTTTCAACCAATGTAATAGCTTTGCTTAAGAATGTAATGTTACCATTTAAAACTCCAGTAACAAATTCATTTACAGAGTTTTGCCTTGCTCTACTTTTTTTAATTTTTTCTGCAGATGCTTTACTGGTAGTTTCTGGTTTAGAAACTCCATCTTTTTCTTGTAATGCAGAAGGTTTATCATTCATTAGATAAGGAATTATGTAAATTTAAAGATAATTAATTAAAAAGTAAATTTACAAAACTTCTCATTAATTCCGTTTCTCTATTCTTAATAAAGTAACTATCTTTATACCCTGTAAATAGTCACTTTTTTAATGGAACGCTACAAAGAAAATCAAATAAAAGTATACAATTCTCTGTCTAAAAAGAAAGAGAATTTTAAATCTATAACAGAAGGTTACGTAGGCATGTATGTCTGCGGCCCTACGGTATATAGCAACGCACATTTAGGCAACGTAAGAACTTTTATGTTCTTTGATATCGTATACAGATACTTATTACATTTGGGGTATAAAGTACGTTACGTGCGTAATATTACAGATGCTGGCCATTTAGAAAATGATGCAGACGAGGGTGAAGATAGAATTGCTAAAAAAGCACGTATTGAGAAGATAGAACCAATGGAAGTAGTGCAGCGATATACTGTAGATTTTCATAATGTACTTAAAAATTATAATTTTTTACCACCAAGTATAGAGCCAACAGCAACCGGACATATTGTAGAACAAATAGAAATGATTAAGGAAATCATAGCAAAAGGTTTTGCATATGAGGTAAATGGCTCTGTATATTTTGATGTCTTAGAATACAATAAAAAGGAAGATTATGGTATTCTATCTGGACGAAAAGTAGAAGACTTAATTCATAATACAAGAACTTTAGACGGACAATCAGATAAAAAAAATCCGCAAGATTTTGCACTTTGGAAAAAAGCAGATGAACGTCATATAATGAGATGGCCTTCGCCTTGGAGCGATGGATTTCCTGGTTGGCATTTAGAATGTTCTGTAATGAGTACAAAATATTTAGGAGAACAATTTGATATTCACGGTGGTGGAATGGATTTAAAATTTCCACATCATGAATGTGAAATTGCACAATCTAAAACTTGTAGTGGTAAAACACCTGTTAATTATTGGATGCACACGAATATGCTTTTGTTAAATAGTCAGAAAATGGCAAAATCTACAGGAAATTTTATTTTACCAAATGAGATTTTATCTGGAGAAAATGATATTTTACCAAAGGCATTTACAGCAAGTGTTGTTCGTTTTTTTAATTTACAAGCTAATTACAGAAGTATTTTAGATTTTTCGGGAGAAGCGCTAGAGGCATCAGAAAAAGGACATACTAAATTAATGGAAGCCGTTAATTTTTTGGATAAGATAGAATCAGGTAAAATATCAACTTTTAATGTACAAGAATGGGAAAAATCTTGCTATGATGCAATGAATGACGATTTTAATACGCCTATATTAATTGCAAATTTATTTGAGGCTGTAAAGGTTATCAATCATATAAAAGAGCAGAATGCAAGTTTAACTGCACCTGATCTGTTAGCCTTTAAAAAAGCTTTAAATAGTTTTGTTTTTGAGGTTTTAGGCTTAACAAATGAAAGTTATCAAGCTAATTCAGAAAAGATAAATGGAGTAGTGGAGCTTTTAATAAAATTAAGAAAAGAAGCAAGAGAAAATAAAGATTGGGCGTTATCAGATCAAATTAGAGATGAGTTAATTGTTTTAGGAATACAATTAAAGGATGGTAAAGAGGGCACAACATTTTCTGTAAACTAATATTTAATTTGAGAAAAATTCTTTCATATCCATTTATTTTACTAGTTCGGTTTTATCAAGTAGCAATATCACCATTTACACCAGCAACATGCAGGTACAACCCAACATGTTCTCGTTATACCATTGAGGCATTGCAAAAATACGGGCTGTTTTCAGGAGGTTGGTTGGCTTTGAAAAGAATATTTAGTTGTCATCCTTGGGGAGGAAGTGGTTATGATCCAGTACCAGAAAATATAGAAAATTAAAAATAAATATAATAGTATATGAGTTTTTTAGCAATAGAATGGAATCCTTCGATTGGAATTGATTTAGGTTTTTTCGTAATTCGTTGGTACAGTTTAATGTTTGTTACGGCCTTTTTATTAGGTCTTCGCATCATGAAAAAAATCTATATTACAGATAATATTCCTGTAGAAAAAGTAGATCCTTTATTTATGTATGTTTTTCTTTCTATGCTTTTAGGAATGCGTTTAGGAGATGTTTTCTTTTATAGTTGGGATTATTATCAGAACCACTTGCTAGAAATATTTCTACCCATAAAAGAAAGTGCAAATAGCACTATATTAGGATTTATAAAGGGATGGAAGTTTACTGGTTTTACCGGATTTGCAAGTCATGGTGCTGCCATTGGTATACCAATAGCTTTGTATTTTTATGCTAAAAAACATTTACAAAAACCATGGTTGTTTATTTTAGATAGACTTGCTATAGTAGTAGCTTTAGCTGGGTTTTTTATTCGTTTTGGTAACTTTTTTAATTCAGAAATTTATGGAAAAGAAACAGGTTCTAGTTTCGGGGTAATTTTTAAAGCTGCAGGAGAAACATCGGCAAGACATCCAACACAATTATACGAAGCTATTAGTTACTTAGCATTGTTTTTAGTAATGTGGTTTTTGTATTCGAAAACAAATAAAAAAAATCAAGTTGGCTTTCTTTTTGGGTTATTTATGTCTGTTTTATGGTCTCTGCGTTTCTTTATAGAATTTATAAAAGAGCCACAAGTTCAAAAAAGAGGAGAAGAATGGTTTTTTAGTCCTTTAAACACAGGGCAAGTCTTAAGTATTCCTTTAGTACTTATTGGAATTTGGTTAATGTTAAGAAAATCAAAAAAAGAAGCTTAGATTTTTTATGGAAAAACTAAAACAACGCTGGGGTATTGAAAGCAATTGGGCGGTAATAGCCATTTTTATTGTTTTTGCAATCAATGGATCTTTCGCTACGTGGGTTGCGAAACCTGTTACGATCTTTTTAGGACTAGATCCTGAGAAGATTTCTGGATTTATATATTATCCATTAAGGTTTTTATTAATTTTTCCTATATACCAAATAACTTTGCCAATTGTTGGTTGGTTTTTTGGACAATTAAAATTTTTCTGGGCATTTGAAAAAAAGTTTTTAAGTAGAATAGGTTTGGGATTTTTATTTAAGCAGTAGTATTAATTTTTAAGCACATCTTTATTTTTACGGTTTATAATATAGGTGTAAATCCACATAATAGTAAAGGTTGGGATAACGTCTATTGGTAATAATTCTTCGATAAAAGAGATAATACCAGCAATTTTACCTTTTCTTCCTTTGTACATTTTAGTCATTATATAACCAGCTAAAGGTGCCCAAAGCATACTTATTAAAGGTATTGGGATAAAACCAAAAAGATCTAATACGATGCTAAAAACTAACTTTTTGTAGGTATGTTTCATAGGTAATAATTAAAAAAATTTCTCTGTAAAAATATTGAGTTTATAAAGAATTCTATAATTTAGCTAAAAATACTATTTACTATTGAAATTTAATCATTTTAAAAATAAAATACCAATATATATAACTAAGACAGTAGGCGGTTTAGATGCACAATTTAAATTAGCACCCGAATTACGTTTAAAATATAATACGGACAAAATAAAGGCAAGTAATCCAAGACTAGCAGCCGTTTTGGTGCTTTTTTATCCGAATGAAAATAATGAAACAACTTTTTTACTTACAGAAAGGGCCAGCTACAAAGGAACCCATTCTGCTCAAATAAGTTTTCCAGGGGGTAAAGTTGATACATCAGATATAAATATGCAAGCAACTGCGCTAAGAGAAGCAGCTGAAGAAGTTGGATTGCATATAAAGCCTGCAGCAGTTTTTAAAGAAATAACACCTGTTTATATTCCACCAAGTAATTTTTTAGCAACTCCTTTTTTAGCCTTTGTATCAGAAAAACCAAAATTTAGAATCAATTATGAAGTTGAAAACACTATTGAAGTCTTATTAGAAGATTTATTGAATGAAGGTTCTTTATCTAAAGTGAATTTAACTACTTCTTATATGGCTAATGTAGATGTACCGTGCTTTAAATTAAATGGTTACGTAGTTTGGGGCGCTACAGCCATGATGCTTTCAGAAATTAAAGAACTTTTAAAGTGATCAAATTTATGATTTGTTTCGTAAGTTTGTAGCCAACCAACCTTGTAAACCTCACGAACAATGCCATTCATAAAAAGAAATCCTTTTGGTCATATTTTATTTCTAAAAAAATTGATGATTAGAATTTTCGGTTTGATATCGCATAGTCGCTATCGTAAATTTAATAGTTTACAAATAGAGGGATCTGATATTTTAAGAAATTTACCAGATAGTAATGTCTTATTTATTTCAAATCATCAAACTTATTTTGCCGATGTGGCAGCTATGTTTCACGTGTTTAATGCATCCTTAAAGGGCAGAGATGATAGTATTAAAAATGTTGGATACATTTGGCACCCAAAATTAAATATTTATTTTGTTGCGGCAGGAGAAACCATGAAGTCTGGTTTGTTGCCTAAATTATTTGCATATGCCGGTTCCGTTTCTATAGATAGAACGTGGCGAAGTGATGGAAAGGATGTAAAGCGACAAGTAAAAAATTCTGATATTTCTAATATTGGAAAAGCTATTAAAGATGGTTGGGTAATTACTTTTCCACAAGGCACAACTACACCTTTTAAACCTATTAGAAGAGGAACAGCTCATATTATAAAAACCTGTAAGCCTGTTGTAGTTCCAATAGTTATAGACGGATTTAGACGTTCTTTTGATAAAAAAGGGTTAAGTATTAAAAAAAGAAACGTGCTGCAGTCTATGGTAATTAAAGAACCATTAGATATAGATTATGAAAATGAAGATATTGCAGATATTGTTACAAAAATTGAATTTGCAATCGAACAACATCCTTCCTTTCTAAAAGTATTATCTCCAAAAGATGCTCAAGATTATATGCTTCAGGAAGAAGAATTAAATAAAAAACGAGAATTTTGGAGTTCTTAAGACTCTTTTAAAATAGTATCTATTGCTATAATTTCATGTCTTGTAAAGACAGTATTTTCAATTGCTTTTACACTATCTATAATTTGGTCAGTTTTACTTGCTCCAATTAGAACAGAAGTTATGCTGTCTTCTTTCAATATCCAAGAAATTGCCATTTGCGCTAAACTTTGATTTCTGTTTTCAGCAATTTTATGCAATGCTTTAATTTTTGGTAACTTCTCTATTACTTGATTTGCATTTAAAAATGGACTATCTTTTATAGCTCTTGAATCTTTAGGTAAACCAGTAATGTATTTATTTGTTAGCATTCCTTGCGCTAAGGGTGAAAAACAAATTGCGCCTACTCCAGAATTTCTTAATAAATCTAACAATCCGTCTTCAATCCACCTATCAAATAAATTATAGTTTGGTTGATGAATTAAACAGGGAGTTCCTAAATCTTTTAATATTTTAAAAGCTTTTGCCGCTTCTTTAGGTCTATAATTTGAAATACCTACATACAAGGCTTTTCCTTGTTTAACCATTAGATCTAAAGTTCCCATAGTTTCTTCTAAAGGTGTTTCTGAATCAGGTCTGTGATGATAAAAAATATCTACATAGTCCAATCCCATTCTTTGTAAACTTTGGTCTAAGCTAGCAACTAAAAATTTCTTTGATCCTAAATCTCCATAAGGTCCAGGCCACATTCCGTACCCGGCTTTTGTGGAAATGATAAGTTCATCTCTATACGCACTAAAGTCTTTTTTTAATATTTTCCCAAAGTTTCTTTCAGCAGAGCCTGGTGCAGGACCATAATTATTTGCCAAATCAAAATGAGTAATTCCATTATCAAAAGCGCATTTTAATAGATTTCTAGCATTTTTAAAATTATCATGATCGCCAAAGTTATGCCATAATCCTAGAGAGATTTCAGGAAGTAACAGACCACTGCATCCTGTTCTTCTGTAGTTCATTTTTTCATAGCGGTTTTCGTCAGCTATATATTTACTTTTCTTGCTCATTTAAATTATTTAAGGGCCTCTTTTAATATGGTTATTGGATGTTTCGCAATTCGTTGTGTACCATCAAAAATTTGATGCCTACAACTGGTTCCTGCAGCAACAATCTCAGTTTCTTTGGGTGTGTTTCTTAGCTTTGGAAACAAGGTGTCTTCACCAACTTGCATTGAAATATCATAGTGTTCTTTTTCATAACCAAAAGAGCCAGCCATACCACAGCAACCGGAATTAATTATAGTTACAGAATAATTTGTGGGGATGTTTAAGATTTGAAAACTCGCATGGGTTCCAGATAATGCTTTTTGATGACAATGCCCATGAATTTTAAGTGTCTTGGCTTCTTGCGTAAAATGCGAGCGATCTAAGTTTCCTTTTTCGATTTCTTTTGCTAGAAACTCTTCAAAAGTAAAGACATTTTTTGCAATTTTTTCTGCAGAACTTTTATCGTCTGCTAAACGAATATACTCATCTCTAAATGTTAAAATAGCAGAAGGTTCTATACCAATTAAAGGTGTATCTTCAGTAATAATATCCTTAAAAACAGCAACGTTTAAATTACAGACTACTTTAGCCTCTTTTAAGAAACCTTTAGAAATAAAACTTCTTCCAGATTCTTCATGATTTATAATTTGTAGATTATAACCTAATTTTTCAAAAAGTATAAAAGCATCTTTACCAATTTCTACATCATAAAAGTTGGTGAATTCATCACAAAATAAATAAATAACTTTTTTATGATTCGATTTTGGTTGCTTGCTGTACCATTTTTTTAATGTTTTTGGAGCTAATTTAGGAACTCTCCTTTGCTGTGCAACACCCATTGCAGCCTTTGCAAAAGGTGTGCTTAAAATTGCGTTTGTTAAAGCGGGAGCAATGCTACCTAGTTTGTTATACTTTACATTATTAGCAAATAATTTACTCCTAAAAGAATAACCGTTTGTTTCTTGATATTGATATAAAAACTCCGCCTTCATAGTTGCAATATCTACATTACTTGGGCATTCTGATGCACAGGCTTTGCAGCTTAAACACAAATCGAAAACATCTTTTAATTCTTTGTGGTTAAATTTATTTGCCTCATCTGAATTTGTTAAAAACTCACGTAATGTATTTGCTCTTGCCCGTGTAGTATCTTTTTCATTTTTAGTTGCCCGGTAACTTGGACACATAGTACCGCCAGCTTCCACTGGTTTTCTGCAATCGCCAGAACCGTTGCATTTTTCTGCAAGTTTTAAAATACCTTCACTATCAGAAAAATCTTGAATTGTTTTAATTTCTGGTTCAACTCTATCTATTTCATAACGCAGACTTTCATCCATAGAAAAAGCGTCTGTAATCTTTCCTTTATTAAAAACATTGTTTGGGTCAAATGCTTTTTTAATGCGTCTTAATAATTGGTAATTTTGATCACCAATCATCAAAGGAATAAATTCTGCGCGAACAATTCCATCTCCGTGTTCGCCAGAAAAAGAACCTTTATATTTTTTTACTAATGCAGCAGTTTCTGTTGTAATTTTTCTAAATAATACAACATCTTCTTTTTTCTTTAGATTTAAGATAGGACGTAAATGTAATTCACCCGCGCCAGCATGTGCATAATACACTGCGTTTTGCTGATGCTTATCCATAATCTGAGTAAACTCTTCAATATAATTTGGCAAATCCTCTAAAGCTACTGCTGTATCTTCTATGCAGGCTACGGCTTTTTTATCACCAATCATATTTCCCAAAGCACCTAAACCTGCTTTTCTTAAATAATGAACTTTCGCAATATCTTGACCAAATATTTTTGGGTGATGGTAGCCAAAGTTATTTTTTTCTAAATCTGCAATTAAGTTGTTTGCTAAGATTTCTGCGTCTTCAACGGTATTCGCTGAAACCTCTAACATTAAAACTGCTTCTGGGTCTCCTTGTAAGAAGAATCTATTTTTTGCAAGGTCACGATTGTTTTTCGTACAATCTAAAATTGTCTTATCCATTAACTCGCAATTGTATAAATCGTGTTTCATTGCTATAACCGTAGCAAGTAAACTTTCATTTATACTTGTAAAATGGGTACACACCATAATACTCTCTGCTGGAGGTAAAGGATCTAGTTCTAATGTAATTGTTGTAGAAAAAGCTAAAGTTCCTTCACTACCAGATAAAAATTTTGCAACGTTTATAGTTGGTGCTGATCCACCAAACAAATCTGATGTTAAAAACTCATCAACCGCATACCCTGTATTTCTTCTATGTATTGCTTCTTTCGGAAATTGTTCTTTAATTTCTAGCTGATTTTTTTCTAAAGAAAGCTCTTCAAAAATAGTTCTGTAAATAGTTCCTTCTAAAGTATTCTCTTTTGTTTTATCACTAAATTCTTGAGAAGTTATTTCTTTAAAAGTAACTGAAGTTCCATCACTTAAAATCGCTTCAATTTCTAATACTTTATCACGCGTAACACCGTATTTTATAGAGGTGCTTCCCGAAGAATTATTACCAACCATTCCTCCCATCATACAGCGGTTCGAAGTAGACGTATTCGGACCAAAAAATAAACCAAACGCTTTTAAATATACATTCAAAGAATCCCTTACAATTCCGGGCTCTAATTTTATAGATTTTGCAGTTTCATCAAAAGAAATGATTTTCGTGAAATGTTTAGAAACATCTACTATAATTCCGTCTCCAACACATTGTCCTGCTAATGAGGTACCAGCAGTTCTTGGTATTAGCGTAATTTCATTTTGAGTTGCAAAAGCAATTAAGGTTTTAAGATCTTTTTCGTTTTTAGGATATGCAACAGCCAAAGGTATCTTTCTATACACAGAGGCGTCTGTAGCATATAAGGTTTTATGTAAGTTATCAAAAAGTACATCACCAGAAATCGATTTGTGAAGTTGTTCTAAAACAGTATTTGAAATCATTAGTTGGATAAATAAATGTTCTATTACAAATATCTGAATAATAAAATTAATTCAATCCGTTAAAAAACTTCTTTCACTATTTTTATTGATTCTATAATAAATCATTTAAAATACTGTTAATTTTCTATTGAAATAGTATGCAGTAAGATATTGAAATCTTTCTGTATTATCTATTTATAGTGTCATTTATAGGTTTTAAAAAAAGTATCTTTGCGGCGTAGTATTTAGATTATTAATACAATAACAATCAACTTAATGTCTGTTTGTTTCTAAATACCAATTATAAGCCAATTTTAAACGCACGTTTTGCGAACCACATTAGTTGGTAAAACGTTATAACGTAGTATCAATTGATGAATTCAAAAACACAAATAAACAAACCATCACCAGCTGTTCCTGGTGAAATTATAATAAAATTCGAGAGCACTACAGATGTAAGAGCTACGATTTATGCAATGAAGGAAGGTTCATCGGTTATAATTACTGATTTTTATAGTAATGGAATGATGCTCTTAAAAGAGTTACATAAACATTTAAAAAATAGGTTGCCAAATAAAACATTTTCAGAGCAACGCGCATATAGAGCTGAATATCATAAGCTTTCCAATCAGGTTTTTATAGAAATTGTAAATCAAGAAGTAGCGGTTAAAAAAGCGCCTAGTATTGGTTGGTTAGAAAAGTTTTATCCAGAAAATAACAAGTTCTTTTTAACTTTTCCGCAAGTACAAGGATTAAATAGTGCTTGGCAATGGTATAAAAACGGAATTAAAGTACCTGTTCTAAGAAATAAAATTCACCCGTTTTATGGCACGTATTTCCCAACTCGTTTCGATCATTTAATTTTGTTTGACAATTGGTTAAAGCGATATAAAGGTGCTAAAAAGTCTGCTATAGACGTTGGTATTGGTAGTGGTGTTTTGGCTTTTCAAATGGTGCAACATGGTTTTCAAAAGGTTTTTGGAACAGATACTAATCCGAATGCAATTGCAGGTTTAAAAGAAGCTATGGGAGAGACAAAACTGTCTCGTAAGATTGAATTAAGTGATGCAAATCTTTTTGGTGAATTAAAAAATGAAACAGAATTAATTGTTTTCAATCCGCCTTGGTTACCAGCAGCTTCTAGTTTAGGGAAAATTGATGAAGCTATTTATTATAATAAAAATTTATTTCCTAAGTTTTTTGCCGAAGCAAATAACAGATTGGCTAAAGATGGTAAACTAGTTATATTGTTTTCTAATTTAGGTCAAATTACAAAAGCATCTAAAGAGCACCCGATAGAAAAGGAACTAGCAAAAGGAGTACGTTTTCAATTAGAAAAATGTTTAAAGAAATCTGTAAAAGTAGCTTCAGAAAAAACCAAAAGAGATCAACATTGGCGTGGTACAGAAGAAGTAGAGCTTTGGGTATTAGTTAAAAAATAAAAACATTAAATAAAGCGATAAGAATAGTAAAATTATTTACTGTTTTTATCGCTTTTTATTATTTAGCTTTCTCTACCAACTCTAAATTACTCAAAGAGGTCTTCGTAGTAAAAACACCATAATTAATAATTACGTTTTTTTTCTCAATTTTATCTATAGTTCCAATAGAGTTAGAATCTTTAATTCTTACTCGGTCATTTATCTTATAATTATAGGTTGCTTTTTCTTCAGCAATTTTAACAGCTTCTATTTTCTTTTCTTTCCGAACTTTAACTACCTTTTGTAATACCTCTTTTTCTACTGTTTTAATAACCTCCTGCATTTGCTTCTGAACAACTTTGGCTTGCTGTTTTTGAGACTTTGTTTTCGGTGTTAAAGGATTTTTCTTAGCATATTTAACCTTTTCATCAACCACCCATTTATTAAAATTGGTATTTAATTCTTTCTTATTGTTATTCTGAAAGTATTTGTTTAGAAACTCATTAATTTTTCTACCTAAAGAAAGCATTCTTTGGTTATTATCATATAACTCTTGGAAACCAGCTAGTTTTAGTTGAATTTTATCTTCCTTTTCTTGTAAACTTTCTAAATGCTCTTGTCCTTTAGACTTTTGTTTTTCTAGATTGTCTGAATTTCGTTGTAGTTTACTTCTTTCTTTTTGCAGTTTAGAAATGGTTTGGTCTAAACGAACTTTCTCTGTGTCTACACGTTTTTTTGCCTTATTTATAATACTAAACGGAATTCCGTTTTTCTGCGCTACTTCAAATGTAAAAGAACTACCAGCTTGCCCAACAAACAATTTGTACAACGGTTCTAAGGTTCGCTCATCAAACTGCATGTTTGCATTGGTTACATTTTCTAATTCATTTGCCAGTACTTTTAAGTTAGAGTAGTGGGTTGTAATGATTCCAAAAGCTTTTTTCTCATAAAACTCTTCTAAGAATATTTCTGCTAGAGCACCACCCAATTCAGGGTCTGAACCCGTACCAAACTCATCAATTAAAAACAATGTACTTTCTCCACATTTACGTAAAAAATTACGCATATTTTTTAAGCGGTAACTATAGGTACTTAGCTGATTTTCTATAGATTGATTGTCTCCAATATCTGTTAAAATAGTATCAAAAATATAGGTTTGGCTGCGTTCGTCTACAGGAATTAAAATTCCACTTTGTAGCATTAATTGCAATAAACCAATAGTTTTTAAAGTAATACTTTTTCCTCCTGCATTAGGTCCTGATATAACAATAATCTGTTGTTTTTCGTTGAGTTCTATAGATTGAGGTATTGTTTTTATTTTTTGAGCATTATTTTTTCTCCATAATATTGGATGCATAGCATTTTTAAAGAAAATTCTTTTTTCTTTGGTAATTTTTGGCAGAATAGCATTCATTTCCAGTGCATATTTTGCTTTTGAGCCGACAGCATCTGTATGTACCAAGTATTCCAAATATTCTTCTAAAAGGCTTGTAAACGGCCTAACTGTTTCCGCTAGGGCTCGCAATATCTTAATTACTTCTTGTTTTTCTTCATATACTAAATTTTGATACTCTCTGCTATATGCTAATGTAGCTTGTGGTGCTATGTACACAATATTACCAGATTTTGAAGAACCCAATAGGCTACCTGCTATTTTACGCCTGTGCATTGCAGAAACCGCCAAAACACGCTGATTGTCTACAACGGTTTCTTTAATATCATCTAAATAGCCGGCACCAATAGATTTCGAGAGCGCACTAGAAAAGCTAGCACCAATTTTACCACGAATATTATTAATATCTCTTCTTATTTGTTTTAAAGCAGAGGATGCGTTGTTTTTTACTTCGCCCGAAATATCAATTATTTTTTTAATTTCGTCATCAATATAAGAAGTGAACTCAATTTTTTGAGAAAGCTCAAAAAACGCAGGAAACTGTAGTTTTAATTTCTTAAAAAATTTAATATGCTCATTTACTGTAAGCGATGTACTTGCTATCTTTAAGAAAGCTTCTGTTTCAATGAAGCTATTTTCTATTTTTAATCTTTTTACACTTTCCGTTACATTATCAAATCCATGATTTGGTACTCTATTTTCACTTTGAAAAGAAGATAAATATTCATTTACCAAATGTAATTCTATAAAAAGTTGTTTTCTACTAATTATTGGTTGGATTTCTCGCACCCTTTCTTTTCCTAAACCGGAAATACAATGTTCTGATACATGCTGTAAAACTGTAGAAAACTCTAAATCTTGTAATGTTTTTCCTGAAATATTCGTGTTCAAATTCGTAATTTTGGTTCTTTACAAAAATAAGGAACAATGGAGCTAAAAATAGCGAATAGCTGGAAAAATATTTTACATAATGAGTTTGAAAAATCTTATTTTAAAGATTTGACAAATTTTGTAAAAGAAGAATATGGCAAACACCAATGTTTTCCTGATGAAAAAGATATTTTTGGAGCTTTTGATTTTTGTTCTGTAGCTGCTTTAAAAGTAGTTATTATTGGTCAAGATCCGTATCACGATGAAAATCAAGCAAACGGATTGTGTTTTTCTGTAAAAGAGGGGATCAAGCATCCGCCTTCTTTAAAAAATATATTTAAAGAAATTTCTACGGATCTAAAACAAAAAGATGCACATAATGGGAATTTAGAAAGGTGGGCATCTCAAGGAGTTCTATTATTAAATGCAACTTTAACGGTTAGAGCGCATGAAGCAGGATCACATCAAAATAAAGGCTGGGAAAAGTTTACAGATGCAGTAATTACAAAAATTTCGAATGAAAAAGAAAATGTTGTCTTTTTACTTTGGGGAAAGTTTGCTGAAGGCAAAATTAAATTAATAGATACTTCAAAGCATTGTATTTTAACTGCACCACATCCGTCACCGCTAGGTGCTTGGAGAGGCTGGTTCGGTAGTAAACATTTTTCTAAGACAAATGTATTCTTGAAAAAGATAGGAGCCGAATCGATTTCCTGGTAACTAAATAAAGAAATCCACTAAAAAGTGGATTTGTGAGGTTATTATTAGTCTTATTAAAAAGTAAATTAAATTTAAGCTAAATCTACTTCTATTAAATCTAATTGTGTATTTATTGTGCTATCATTTGCTAAGCCACAAGGTTTAGAAGTGCTTCTGCAAGAAGAAAAACAAAGAATCCCAACAATACAAACTGCAATAAATACTACTTTTTTCATTTTTAAATAATTTTAAAGTTGAAAGATACATTTTTTTTTATGAATGTATCTAAGTTTTCTCCATTGTGAAAACGATAAAATAGATCATTTTATTATAAATTCGTTTAGTTAATTATTCTGTCAATAGTATATAAAATTAAATCCTCGATAACTTTGTCAGGATTCTCACTAAATACTTCATTTGTTCTATTGGCAATAATAGCATTCATAGAAATAGCATTATGACCTAACAGTTTTGATAAACCATATATAGCAGATGTTTCCATTTCTAAATTAGAAATTTTTTGTCCGTTATAATTAAAGCTATTAATTTTAGCATTTAGTTCAGAATCTTGCACCGGAAGTCTAAGAACACGGCCTTGTGGTCCATAAAATCCTCCAGCGGTTGCTGTAATACCTTTATATGTTTTTGTGGATGAAAACTTAAGTTCTAATTCTTTGTTATTTTCTATGATGATAGGGAATGGCTTTTTAGCACTCCAATTGGTGTGCTTTACAAATGCGTTTTCTATAATTGGATTAGAAATCTCATCTATTTGATAGGAGTGAAGCATCCCATTAATATCTAATGCATGCGTACTTATTAAAAAGGAATTTATTGGAATTTCTGATTGCAAAGCTCCAGAAGTTCCAATCCTAACAATGTTTAATTTAGTCAGTTTTACTTTAGGAGTTCTTGTCTCTAAATCAATATTTACCAGAGCATCTAACTCGTTTAAAACAATGTCTATATTATCAGGACCAATTCCTGTTGAAATTACTGTTATCCTTTTATTTTTATAAATTCCAGTAATCGTCTTAAATTCTCGTTTTTGAGTTTTAAATTCGATACTATCAAAGTGCTTTGTCACTTTTTCAACTCTATCTTGGTCGCCTACAAAAATAATATCTTGGGCAATGTTTTCTGGTTTTAAATTCAGGTGATAAACACTACCATCTGTATTTAAAATCAATTCTGATTCTCTTATACTCATAAATATATATTTTTAACCACCAACTCTTTTTACCTTAAGCCCTTTGGCTTTTAGCATTTCCATTATAGTATCCCTATAATCTCCTTGAATAATAATTTTATCATCTTTAAAACTACCACCAACCGAAAGTTTGGTTTTTATTTCTTTTGCCAATATTTTAAAATCAGACGTAGCGCCTGTGTATCCTTCTAAAATAGTGATTGGTTTCCCTTTACGTTTTTCATATTTACAGAGTATAGGATCATCTTGCAACCAAATATTAGACTTTTCTTTTATTGGGTCTAATTTTTCCTCATGCTCTGGAAATAAATTTTTTAATTGATCTTTAAAATCCATTTTGTCAAGTATCAATTATTTTTTTAGTCCTAATTCCAATAAACGTTGCTCTAGAAATTCACCCGCAGTAATATCTTCAAATTGTTTTGGATTTTTTGAATCGATACAATTTTCTAAAACATCTAATTTCATTTCTGATATTGGATGCATAAAAAACGGAATTGAATATCGAGAAGTTCCCCACATTTCCTTTGGTGGATTCGTTACTCTATGAATAGTAGATTTTAGTTTATTATTACTGTGCCTTGCTAACATATCACCAACATTAATCATGAGTTCATCAGGCTCCGCCATGGCATCAATCCAATCTCCATTGTGGTTTTGTACTTGTAAACCCTTTCCTTGTGCACCCATTAATAATGTAATTAAATTAATGTCTCCATGCGCTGCAGCTCTTTCTGCACCTTTTGGCTCTGTTGCTATTGGTGGATAATGAATAGGACGTAGTATACTATTTCCATTTTTGATATATTGGTCAAAATAGGTCTCCTCTAAACTTAGATGTAATGCTAAAGAACGCAGCACATATTTGGCAGTTTTTTCTAACATTTTATAGGTTTCTTTTCCTACTTCATTAAAATTAGTAAGTTCATTAACAAGAACATTTTCAGGGTATTCTTTTGCTCTTTCGGCATCATCCTCTACGTATTGCCCAAAATGCCAAAACTCTTTTAAATCCCCTTCTTTTTTACCTTTAGCAGATTCTTTTCCAAAAGAAACGTATCCTCTTTGGCCACCAATTCCTGGTATTTCGTATTTCTCTTTAGTTTCTATTGGTAACTCAAAAAAGTTTTTTATTTCACTATATAGATTATTTACTAATGTATCATCCAAAAAATGCCCTTTTAAAGCTACAAAACCTATGGTCTCGTAAGCATGGCCAATTTCATTTATAAACTTTTGCTTTTTATTAGGGTCGTTCGATAAGAAATCTTCTAAGTTTACACTTGGTATTTTATTCATTGTTGTAGTTTTAAATTAAAACAGTTTTTAAAGTTACTAAAAAAAAAGCAGCTTATAAGGTGAATTTACCTTTTAGAAAAAGGAATTAAGTAACTAATTGTATAATTAATGCCAAAACCGGTATTACTTTCAAAAATTCTATTAAATCCTGGAGAAAAGAGCGTTTTAAAGTCTTCTGGATCTTTTACACTCATTAATACTTTGTAAGAAAAGCTAAACCCAATAAATAGATTATGTAAAGTTTCAGCTTTAACACCTATCATAAATTCAGACCAATGAGCATTTAAACTTGTGGAGGTTTGGCCGATGGTATTTAAAACAGCAGGAAAATAGCTGCCGTTTTCCATATCTGAAACGTTGGCTGTATAATTATTTAAAGTTTGATTAAACAAGGAAAACCCATACCTATATCCAACAAAAATTTCATTATTCATATCTAACCAATTGTCATAGGCATTGTAATTAAGTCCTAAACGAATATAATTTCCTTTAGATGTTGAATTTGAATAATCCTCAATGCTTGTTTTTTCTTCAAAACCTATTTCTGCTGCTATGTATACGTTTTTTTTAATTCTATAATCTGCTACAATTTCTAAACCATTGTAATTGGAGTACAAAGAAGAAAATAGAGGTCTACTTATATCCATTCCCAGGCGCAAACCATAATTTGTTTTATATATAACCGTATCTTTTTCTTGAGGAATAATGCTGTCTTTTTTTTGTTCTTGAGAAAAGTTTTCAGCAAAAACAAATAACAAACAAATGCTAATGAAATATTTGTACATGCGCTGCGCTTTGATCGTCTAAATTAATAATTGTTGTTGGTGTAAAATCTGTTATCCAACTATTTGTGTTTGAAGAAAACTCTAGATTGTTAAATATCACTTTAAAGCCACAAGATCTAGAAACAAATTCTTCTTTTGTATCATATTGAATTGTGAATGTGGCAATTTTATTATCTACAGTTGCACCACTATCATCATTTTTCTTTAAAGTATATCGGGTTTCTAAGGTTAAAGAGTTTAGCGGTATTGATATACTATTAAAGGTTTTATTCACAAAAAGACTATCTGTTTTACCTTCTGCAATGATAGAGAATCGTTGTACATTTTTTAAAGTCTCTCTATTTGTATCATCATAAAAATCTATGATCAATTTGGATGTAACAGGATTCTCTATGCAAAAATCATCTTTTTCACACGCCGAAAAGATGCATGTAAATAGTACTAAAAATAAAATATTTTTTTTCACAACTCAAATATAAGAATTAGATTGTTTTTATAGTACTATTCCTCTTCAACTTCTACAATCTTATTAATTGCAGCAGCTAATTTAAAATCTAATTCTGTAACACCGCCTGCATCATGTGTTGTTAATGTTATATCTAAAGTATTATATACGTTTGTCCACTCTGGGTGATGATTTAAAGCTTCACACTCAAAAGCAATTCTATTCATTGCAGACATACAATCTTTAAAATTATCGAATTCAAAGTCTGTGTGCAATGCGTTATCATAATACTCCCATTCTAATAATTTTTCTATTTTAGATAAGATTGCTGTTTCAGATAGTTTTATCATCATATTTTTATGTTTATCCTTTTAAAAAGGGTTTAGGAATTCGTTTATGCAATTATTTATGAATAAAACATATTTATAATTTGTTCTATTTCTTTGTCTTGCTAAAATAGCTTCATTTTCATAAATAAAACCTAATTCTAAAGAAATTAGGAATTAATTTAACTTTTCTCAAACAAAACAACAGTTTCAATATGCGCAGTATGTGGAAATTGATCTACCAGACTAATCTTTTTTATGAAATAACCAGCAGCACTTAATAGCTCTGTATCTCTAGCTTGTGTTGCAGGGTTACAAGAAACATAGACCATTCTGTCTGCTTTTAAATTAATTATTTTTTGTAATGTTTTTGGTGCAATTCCTGCTCTTGCAGGATCCAAAATAATCGTTTTAATTTTATTTTCGTATTCAGGATGTGCTGTTAAAAATTTTCCAACATCTGCTGCATAAAATTTTAATCCTTCAATGTTATTTCTTTTGGCATTTTTCTCAGCATCCTCAATAGCAGAGACCACAATATCTACTCCAACAATTTTTGCATTTTCACTTTTAGAGGCAACAATTTGTCCGATGGTTCCTGTTCCACAAAACAAATCCATAACAACAGTATTGTCTACTTTAGATTTGTCTTCTAAAACATATTCTACAACTTTATTGTATAGTTTTTCTGCACATTTTGGGTTTGTTTGAAAAAAGCTTTTCATGCTGATTTCAAAATTCAACCCTAATAACTGCTCTACAATTTTATCTTTTCCGCAGACTAAATCAATACTTCCAGAAGTAGCAATGGTTCTATCACCAGTTTCATCATTAATAGTATGTAGTAAACCAGCTAAACGTTCCCCAAAAATATCTTTTAGAAAGTTTGCAAATTTCTGCAAATCGAATTGATCTAAATTTGGCGAAGTCGTTACCAGATTACATAATAATTCATCTGTTTTAAAAGATTTTCTTACTACAAAATATCTAAAAAACCCTTCTCTTTTGGGTCCGTGCCAAGGATCTAAACCAGAATCTATGCAATACTGTCTAATATTTTTTAGATTGTCTTCCATTTGTTTATCAAACAAACCAGAATCTTTATCTAAGTTATCTCCCATCCACCAAACACCACGTCTTTTAAAACCTAATGTAAACTCGTCTTTATCTCTTTTTGTAACTCTATCATAACCAATTGCAGAGAAACCATATTCCATTTTATTTCTATAATGAAATACATTTGGTGAACTTACAAATTCGTCAAATAAAGCTTCTATATTTTCTACTTTCCCTATTTTTTTAAATAAAGATAAAGTACTTTCTTTTTTATATTTATGTTGTAATTCGATAGGTAATTGAATGTAAGGTGCACCAGGAATATCTTGGTAAGGAACTTCAACTTCGTCTTCAGAAGGAGCCAAAACATCTATTAATTTTGCTTCAGCATAATTTTTACTAGATTTATTAATTTGCGCTTTTACCAATTGGCCAGGTAGTGTATTCGGTACAAAAATGACAAAGCTTCCATCTTCTGAATGAATTCTTGCAATTCCTTTTCCTCCAAAAGCGTAATCTTCAATTTTTAATTCTAAAACTTGATTCTTCTTTACAAATTTGTTTCGTTCTCTGCGTGGCATTTTTAAATGTTTTGGACTGCGAAATTAGGAAAAGAAAAGGAGAGGGGTGTTGTTTTTTAAATAAAAGACATCAAAGGTTTGTGACTAAATTCTTTCTATTGTTGGTTAAGAAATGATGTCTTTTGAGAACACCGCAGTAAACATGCTTTCTCATAGAAATAAAATCATTCTTTAAATAGTTAATTATTTTAATTACTTTTGTGTCACTTCGGGGATGATTTCTTTCCCACGCTGAATTTTCGGAACTTCGAAAGGATAAAGGTAGAACAGGAATGGTTATTTAATTATAAACATTTAATACGATTAAAAATGGCTGTTTTAAACAAACTTACATCGCAAGAAGCGATAGCATTAGAGAACAAACACGGGGCAAATAATTATCATCCACTTCCAGTGGTTTTGAGTAAAGGTGAGGGCGTTTATGTTTGGGATGTGGAAGGAAAAAAATATTATGATTTCTTATCAGCTTATTCTGCTGTAAATCAAGGACATTGTCATCCTAAAATTGTGGACGCAATGACCAATCAAGCAAAAAAATTAAGTCTTACATCAAGGGCTTTCCATAATGATATGCTTGGGCAATATGAAAAATTTGCAACTGAGTATTTTGGTTTTGATAAATTATTACCAATGAATACAGGAGCAGAGGCAGTAGAAACTGCTTTAAAAATTGCAAGAAAATGGGCATATGAAGTAAAAGGTATTGAAGAAAATAAGGCGGAAATAATTGTTTGTGAAAATAATTTTCACGGTAGAACAACAACTATTATTTCTTTTTCTAATGATGAAGTTGCTAGAAAGAATTTTGGACCTTATACAAACGGGTTTATTAAAATTGAATATGATAATTTACAAGCTTTAAAAGAAACGTTAGAAGGTAACAAAAATATTGCTGCATTCTTAGTGGAGCCAATACAAGGTGAAGCTGGCGTTTTTGTGCCTTCTGATGGCTATTTAGCTACTGCTAAAGAAATGTGTGCAGCGCACAACGTTTTGTTTATTGCGGATGAAGTACAAACAGGAATTGCAAGAACGGGTCGTTTATTAGCAACCTGTGGTAATTGTGCATGTCCAGAGAAAAATTGTTCTGGTTCACCAGAAACAAAACCAGATATCTTAATTTTAGGAAAGGCTTTAAGTGGTGGCGCATATCCTGTTTCTGCTGTTTTAGCAAATGATGCTGTAATGAATGTAATTGGACCCGGTAACCACGGTTCTACATTTGGAGGAAACCCAATTGCTGCTGCAGTTGCAATGGCTGCTTTAGAAGTAGTTGCAGATGAGGAATTAGCAATTAATGCAGATAAATTAGGAAATATATTTAGGCATGAATTAACAGAGTTTTGTAAAACAAACGATTTAGTAAAGTCTGTAAGAGGTAGAGGATTGTTAAACGCAATTTTAATAAACGATACCGAAGACAGTTCTACAGCTTGGGATATTTGTATGAAACTAAGAGATAATGGGTTATTGGCAAAACCTACACATGGTAATATAATTCGTTTTGCACCACCTTTAGTGATGACAGAAGTGCAATTAATGGATTGTATTTCTATTATTACAAAGACAATTTCTAACTTTAAGAAGTAAACTTTTAAAGTTATATTTTAAACCACAAATTTAATATTTGTGGTTTTTTTTTGTCAAAATTTTAAAATGACTATTTTTGAAACTAATTACTAACTAAATATAAAAATATGCAAAATGCAATTACAGAGTTAGAGCAACTAACTTTAACTAGTAGGGCAAAAGGTTTTTTAAAAGAAACTGCAAAATGGTGCAAATTCTTATCTATTTTAGGTTTTATAGGTTTAGGTCTTCTCTTTTTAAGCAGCTTTTTTATTAGTACTATTTATGCTAGTATGCCCCAAGCAACAAGTACGCCTTTTAATTTAGGCACAGCAATAACAATATTTTATATTCTAATGATTGCTATTTATATTTTTCCACTGTATTATTTATATCAGTTTTCTGTAAAGTTAAAAAAAGCAGTAACCTCGAAAGATGATGAAGTTTTGGCAAGTGCATTCGAAATGCTAAAATCTCATTATAAATTTGTAGGTGTTTTTACCATTATAATGCTATCTATTTATATTTTAGCAGGCATTGTAGGGGTTATGGGAGCAATTGTTTAAGTTTCTATAAATTTAGTAAATTGTAAGGAAAAATAAATCAACTAAAAATGAGAAAATTATGTACAACAACCATCTTATTAAGTCTTATTTTTGCGAGCTCTTGTAAAAATGATACCATGAAAAATACAGATGCAAAAATACCTACAGCAGATAAGCAGCCAATAACACTAGAAAAACATGGAGATGTTAGAATAGACAACTATTTTTGGATGCGTTTGACAGATGAACAAAAGCTTGATGATGTAAAAGATGACCAAACACAAAAAGTAATTAATTATTTAGAGGAAGAAAATACGTATCACGATAAAGTTACTGAGTTTTCTAAGAATTTTGAGGAGACTTTATTCGAAGAAATGAAAGGTAGAATTAAAGAAGATGATTCTTCTGTACCTTATAAAGACAATGGGTATTTCTATATTACACGCTTTGAAAAAGGAATGCAATATCCTATCTATAGCAGAAAGAAAGGCAATTTAGAGGCAGATGAACACATAATGTTCAATGTAAATGAGATGGCCAAAGATTTCGATTATTTTCAATTAGGAGGTTTAAATATTTCTAATGACAATAAATTAGCTGTTTTTGCAACAGATACAATTAGCAGAAGACAATACTTTTTGCGCATAAAGAATTTAGAAACTGGTGAAGTATATAAAGATGTTATAGAAAATACAACAGGCGGTTCTGTTTGGGCAAATGATAATAAAACTATTTTTTATACCAAGAAAGATCCAACAACATTAAGAAGTGAGAAGATTTATAGACATATTCTAGGAACATCAGCTTCACAAGATATTGAAGTATTTCATGAAAAGGATGAAACTTTTGGAACCTATGTTACAAAATCAAAATCTGACAAATACATCATTATTGGTTCATATAGTACTGTTTCTACAGAAGCTCAATATTTAGATGCAGACAATCCTACGGGAGAATTTACAATGCTACAGAAGCGCGAGCGCGATTTAGAATATAGCGTCTCTCATTTTGGAGATGATTTTTATTTATTAACAAATAAAGATAAGGCTACCAATTTTAAGTTAATGAAGACTCCGGTTTCTATGACAGCAAAAGAGAATTGGACGGATGTTATTCCGCATAGAGAAGATACATTACTAGAAGATTTTTCAATATTTAAAGAATATTTAGTTTTAGAAGAACGTACAAACGGATTAAATATGGTTCGCATAAGACGTTGGGATAAAACAGATGATTTTTATCTTCCGTTTAACGAAGAAACCTATTCCGTAGGTGTGTATTCAAATCCAGATTTTGATACACACGTAATACGTTATTCGTACAATTCTATGACAACACCTGCCTCTGTTATTGATTTTAATATGGGAGATAAGTCTAAAGAAATTAAAAAAGAACAAGAGGTTTTAGGTGGCAAATTCAATAAAGAAAATTACAAGAGCAAACGTGTTTGGGCAACCGCTACAGATGGTAAAAAAGTAGCTATTTCTTTGGTATACCATAAAGACACTAAATTAAATAAAAACACACCTTTATTGCAATATGCATACGGTTCCTATGGTTATACAATTCCAGACAGTTTTTCTACTACGCGTTTAAGTTTATTAGACAGAGGTTTTGTATATGCCTTAGCACATATTCGAGGAAGTGAATACTTAGGAAGAGATTGGTATGAAGATGGTAAAATGTTAAATAAAAAGAACACATTTACTGACTTTGTAGATTGTTCTAAATATTTAATAGAAAACAATTACACTTCTGAAAAGCATTTATATGCAATGGGCGGTTCTGCAGGGGGGTTACTCATGGGGGCAATTGTAAATATGAATCCTGAATTGTATAACGGAATTATAGCAGCGGTGCCTTTTGTGGATGTTATATCTACAATGATGGATGATTCAATACCACTAACCACAGGAGAATACGACGAATGGGGAAATCCGAATGACAAAGAATACTATGACTATATAAAATCATATTCACCTTATGATCAAGTAAAATCAAAAGCATATCCAAATATATTAGTAACTACTGGTTTTCATGATTCTCAAGTACAATATTGGGAACCTGCAAAATGGGTTGCGAAACTACGTGAGTTAAAAACAGATGATAATTTATTATTACTTAGAACAAATATGGAAGCTGGTCATGGTGGTGCTTCAGGACGTTTTGATGCCTTAAAGGAAACTGCAAAAGACTATACTTTCTTTTTAGCTTTGGAAAATAAATTAGAACCAGATTTAATTAAGCTTTAAAATTAATTTTATAATTGAAAACTAGAATGTATTTTTAAATTTTATAAAAAGATTATCAAGCGTTATTTATTATTAACGTTTATGTATTCGATTAGTATGACTAAAAACAACGGAATTAATAATAGTATTTTAGAGTTAGTAGGGGAAACTCCACTCATTAAACTTCAGAATATAACAAAGGATTTAAAAGGTTCTTTTTTTGCAAAGGTAGAAGCTTTTAATCCTGGTCTTTCCTCAAAAGACAGAATTGCCCTGCATATTATTAACGATGCAGAAAAGAAAGGAATTCTTAAAAAAGGAGCAACTATCGTTGAAACTACTTCTGGAAATACGGGCTATAGTTTGGCAATGATTAGTCTTGTAAAAGGCTATAAATGTATTTTAGCAGTAAGTGATAAATCCTCTAAAGATAAAATAGATTTATTAAAGACAATGGGAGCAGAAGTGCATATTTGTCCAGCAAATGTTCCTGCAGACGACCCAAGATCTTATTACGAAGTTGCAAAAACAATTCATAGGAAAACAAAAAACTCTGTTTATATCAATCAGTATTTTAATGAATTAAATATTGAAGCACATTATAGAACCACAGGTCCAGAAATATGGAATCAAACAGCTGGTAAAATTACACACTTGATAGTGGCAAGTGGAACAGGTGGAACGATTTCTGGAACGGGTAAATACTTGAAAGAGCAAAATCCTAATATAAAAGTTTTAGGTGTAGATGCTTTTGGTTCTGTGCTTAAAAAGTTCCATGAAACAGGAGAATTTGATACCAATGAAATAAAGCCATATAAAATTGAAGGCTTAGGAAAAACATTAATTCCTACAGCAACAGACTTTGATGTAATAGATGTTTACGAGAAAGTAACCGACAAAGATGCTGCTTTTGCTGCTAGAGAAATTATCCAAAAAGAAGGGATGTTTTTAGGTTATACAAGTGGGGCTGTTATTCAGGCTACAAGGCAATATAATGCTTTAAGTATGTTCGACGAAGATAGTTTTGTTGTATTGATTTTTCCAGATCACGGTTCTAGATATATGAATAAAATTTATAGTGATTCTTGGATGCGTGAACAAGGGTTTTTAGATTAAAAAACACTTTCAAACGACAAGTAAATTGTGTAAAATATTAAAATTAGCTAACTTCACACCTTGAAAAAAAAGAAGAAACAATGACGACAGATTTATTTGATAGAATAGTAAAAGATAAAGGGCCATTAGGTAAATGGGCAGATATGGCAGAGGGGTACTATGTGTTTCCCAAATTAGAAGGCCCAATTTCTAATAGAATGTATTTCAATGGAAAAAAAGTAGTTACTTGGAGTATTAATGATTATTTGGGGTTAGCAAATCATCCAGAAGTTTTAAAAGTCGATGGTGAAGCTGCTTTAGAGCATGGTATGGCATATCCAATGGGAGCTAGAATGATGTCCGGACACACCCCTTTTCACGAACAACTAGAGCGTGAATGTGCCGAGTTTGTAGATAAAGAAAATGCCTATTTATTAAATTTCGGATATCAAGGAATTATGTCTGCAATAGATGCTTTGGTTACTAAAAACGATATTATTGTGTATGACATGGATACGCATGCATGTATTATAGACGGAGTTCGTTTACATTCAGGAAAGCGATTTGTATATCGTCATAACGATATGGAAAGTTTTGAAAAAAACATACAACGTGCAACCAGGATGGCAGAAAAAACTGGTGGCGGAATTTTAGTGATTTCTGAAGGAGTTTTTGGAATGCGAGGTGAGCAAGGTCGTTTAAAAGAAATTGTAGCTTTTAAAAAAGAATATAACTTTAGATTGTTAGTTGATGATGCACATGGTTTTGGAACTTTAGGAAAAGATGGAAAAGGAACCGGTTTTGAACAAGGAGTTCAAGATGATATTGATGTGTACTTTGCAACCTTTGCTAAATCTATGGCAGGTATTGGTGCATTTTTAGCAGGTAATAAAGATGTAATTCAATACTTACAATACAATATGCGTTCTCAAACGTTTGCAAAATCTTTGCCAATGGCCATGGTTAAGGGGGCATTAAAACGTTTAGACATGTTGCGTACAATGCCAGAATTAAAAGAAAAACTTTGGGAAAATACAAACGCATTACAATCTGGTTTGCGTTCTGCTGGTTTCGACTTAGGAACTACACAAACATGTATTACACCAGTATTTTTAAAAGGAGACATTCCTGAAGCAATGGCAATGGTAAATGATTTAAGAGAAAATCACGGTATTTTCTGCTCTATTGTGGTGTATCCTGTAATCCCTAAAGGATTAATTATTTTAAGATTAATACCTACAACTACCCATACTCAAGAAGATATAGACGAGACAATTACTGCTTTTTCTGCAATTCGAGTATTGTTAGAAAACGGAACTTATAAGAAGATTGCAGCAACTATGGTATAACACCTGTCTCTTATACACATCTGACGCTGCCGACGAATAGAGAGGTGTAG
>OJIK01000020.1_pt1 | contig 62804 bp, 63 predicted proteins | sample 1595571 | NCBI WGS metagenome assembly OJIK01 (sample SAMN05416791, study PRJEB24817) | seawater metagenome | isolation source: Sea water | place: Canada:Atlantic | collected 2013-11 | reverse complement strand
GATATTGGGTTCGTATACAGCGGCAACAAACAACTTACCTCAGAGAGTCTGGATTTGGTCGAAAAGAAACCTTTCCAGCAACACCAAATTAAACGCTTTAATGACCTCACCCATGCCTTCCTTCATTCTAGTTCAATGCTAGAGTTAGAAGAGGTTATTATTGAACATGAAACTCTAATTAGTGAACATTTAAATATTCCAAAAATTAAAGAAACCATTCTTTCAGGTTTCCCCGGTCAAGCAAAGAGTTTGGGTGGATGGGGCGGAGATTTCGTTATGGTTACACGCTTGAATGCTTCAAAGAATTGGCTCCGTGATCATGGCTTTAAGGTGGTTTTCCCTTTTGGAGACCTTATCCTTTAAGGCGACATCATAAAGGGCATAATAATTGGTACTTTTAAAGAATGAGAAAAACTCTGTTGATTGCCTTACTATTGCTGATTACCCCTACTGTTTACGGGGCTCACTTGGTGGGTGGAGAGATTTCTTATAAATGTGTAGGTTCAAACGCCAGTGGGAATATTTATCAAATTCGTCTGATCGTTTATAGGGATTGTAATTCATCAGGAGCGGCGTTTGATCAAGCTGCACCTGTGACCGCCTATGGTGGAGCTTCTCAAAACATTATTGTACAGACGGTTAATATTGCACGAGGAGCCATCGTAGGAATACCCGCAGTTGTCGCAAATCCCTGTCTTCAAACACCTCCAAACGTATGCACAGAGCGTGCTACATATACGACGAATATTGTTTTAGCACCTAGTACACATGGATATACCATAGTTTACCAAAGGTGCTGCAGGAACCAAACTATTAGTAACGTCGCTAACTCTGGGAATTGGGGATCAACGTACCACATTACTATTCCACCTCAGGATAGCATTTGTAACAGCTCCGCGAGTTTCACGTCTGACCCGCCTATTGTCATGTGCAAGGACGATAGCCTGAATATTGATTTTTCAGTTCAGGAACTAGATGGTGACTCCGTATACTACTCCATGTGTCAACCCTTAACTGGAGGTTCTCAAAATAGTCCCGCACCAAACCCACCAAGTGCACCGCCTTACACTACCGTACCTTTTGTATTTCCTTACTCAGCAGCTTACCCTATGCCTTCTAATCCGCAGGTAGCGCTAAATGCAGTATCAGGAATTCTAAGTGGAACGCCTATAGGCACAGGACAGTATGTATTTGCTATTTGTGCATCCGAATATGACTCCAACGGAGTATTACTATCAACGTTAAGGCGTGATTATCAATTTAATGTTACTACGTGTCAAAGTAATGTAGTCTCTGATCCAACGCCACAAATTTATCAGCCAAACACCATTTGTAATGGTACCACTATTACGTTTACAGACAGTTCATACAACGGGACAGATTACCTATGGCTTTTCAACGATCCTAACAATCCCGGCGCTTCTTCTACGCAGCAAAGCCCAACGTATTCCTTTCAGGACACAGGAACCTATACTGTGCAGCTTATATTGAATCCTGGATGGCCTTGCACGGACACAGCAGAGGTGACCTACGAACTATATAATCCTGTAAATCCAGCATTCTCTTTTTCTGGACCTGTTTGTTTTGATGAGAATCTAATCACTTTTCAAAACCAAAGTTCAAATGGTGGGCTGGCAACAGCCACATGGGATTTTGGCGTTAATGCTTCTACCACAGGTTTTGTAGGATGGAATCCGCCCCCTATTGTCTTTAATACCTGGGGAGATCAGATCGTTACTTTGACTATAGAAGAACAGGGGTGTGAGGATACATTTACGGATACAGTGCGCATTTACAGGAGACCTGAAACGGACGTGACCGTTCAAAATCAGGTGGGATGTGCTCCGTTTACCGTAGAGTTTTGGGACAGCACAGTGACAGATGGACAAATTATTTATAATTGGGATTTTGGAAACGGTGTATTAAGTAACGACAGTGCTCCTGTCTATACCTATTTCAACCCTGGAACCTATGACCTCACACTCACCATTTATTTTATTGAGGGATGTACTGATACAATCACCGTAGATTACAACGATTTCATAACCGTTCACCCCTCTCCGACCTCTTCGTTTATAGCGGATCCTTACACGACCACTATTTACACCTCTAACATTGAGATAACAGACTTGGCAGCAACGCCCTCTGATGACATTATTACGGCAATGGGGGATGGCAGTCTGTACTATAATTTAAAAACCTTTAATCATAGCTATTCAGATACGGGCTGGTTTGAGGTAGAGCACGTGGTCATCAATACTTTTGACTGTCCAGACACCACCACGGCCATGATCAGAATAAATCCAGAGACCTTGGTCTTCGTGCCTAATGCCTTTACTCCAAACGGTAATGAGACAAATGAGATATTCAAGGTGACTGCCGTTGGAATTAAGGAATTCTCACTCACCATTTTCAGCAGGTGGGGCGAAGTGATGTTCGAAACATTAGATCCTTCTGTGGGATGGAACGGAAGGTCAGCCACCGACAAGGAGGCTATCGAAGGGGTCTATACTTGGCATGTCTTTGCTAAAGGCCAAAACGATAAGGTAATTCAGAAAAAAGGCTATCTGACACTATTTCGTTAAAGGCTAGTAGAAAGCTGAAGCTTTACATATAAGCCCCAAACCACAAGTACTGATACAAGTACACTCAGTAACACATAAGAAAGAGCTTCAACCCACTTCCCTTGTTGCAATAAAATGACCGTTTCTAAGCTAAAAGTGCTGAAAGTGGACCAGCCGCCGCAGATTCCCGTAGCAAACAACAACTGCGCTTGAGGCTTTCCTGCAGTCCATTTCATTACAAACACCAATAAAATACTGGCAAATAGATTAATAAGAAAAGTCGTCCAGTGAATCTTACTAGGCATCAAACCCTGCTCTCGCAAAAGAGTGCTCATGTAATACCGCAATGTTGCGCCTATTCCTCCGCCTATAAACACACTGACAAAAGCTAAATATGTTTTCATAAAAACTGTCGGTCTAATCTCTGTAATAATCGCGCAACTATTGCGCCGAAAAGTGCTCCAGCTAAAAGGTCAAGTGGGTAGTGCACACCTAAATGAAGTCTTGAAAAGCTTTGAATAATCGCTAGAACAAGCAATATAGGGAACCATGATTTAGGCAGCCAATTTTTAGTTAAGAATGCCAATCCAAAGGTATTTGCCGCGTGCGCAGAGAAGAAACCGTAAGGCGAACAATGCACGAGAACACGCAGTCCATCAACATCATGACATGGTCTAGGTCTGGCTATTGTGTGCTTGAACAACTCTGCACCCTGGTCCCAAATCAACACTCCAACTATAATTAGTGCGGTCCTAAACAGCCATGTACTATGCGTATCACTATGCTGAAATAACCGTGCTAATAAAACAACATATAGCGGTATCCATGTAACGGTCTTTGTGACTGCAAGCCAAAAAGCATCTGTGCTAGAAGGAAAAAGGGTATTTGCCTCTAAAAGTAGAGAGGTATCAACCGCCGATATCGCTTCCAGTATGGCCATTACACCGGAGCATTCAATTTCTCCCAGATCATATCCTTAAGTTGCATAATGTTAAAATTTGCTACTGAGGAAATGAAAATATGCGATATATCTTTAGGAAGTTGAGCCGCTATTTCAGCTTGGAGATCTTCATCAATCATGTCCGATTTAGTGACCGCTAGTATCCTATCCTTATCCGCAAGTTCGGGATTGTATTTCACCAATTCGCCAAGTAAAATATTATACTCCTTTTCATAATCATCTGCATCTGCAGGAATCATAAACAATAGCAGGGCGTTTCTCTCGATATGACGTAGAAATCTATGGCCTAAACCTTTTCCTTCCGCTGCTCCTTCAATAATTCCAGGAATATCAGCCATTACAAAAGACTTATACCCTCTGTAATCCACAATACCTAAGTTTGGAACTAAGGTTGTGAACGGATAATTTGCTATTTCCGGCTTAGCCTTACTCACCACACTGAGTAGTGTGCTTTTACCAGCATTAGGGAACCCAACCAGACCTACATCAGCGAGTACCTTTAACTCCAATATGAACCACCCCTCAACAGGCTCCTCTCCCGGTTGTGCGAACCTGGGGGTTTGAAAAGTAGGCGATTTAAAGTGAACATTACCTTGACCACCACGACCACCCTTAACTAAGGTTTGTAACTGACCATCATCGGTAATTTCAAATAGAATTTCGCCTGTTTCCTCGTCTTTAGCGACAGTCCCTAATGGAACATCAATATATTTATCCTCTCCGTCTGCACCCGATTTTTCCTGACCAGAGCCATTTAAACCACTGGATGCCTTAACGTGCTTTTGGTATTTCAATGGAAGTAAGGTCCACATCTGTGCATTTCCTCTTACAATTACATGACCGCCGCGTCCACCATCGCCACCATCAGGTCCGCCTTTGGATGTCATTCGGTTTCTGAGAAGGTGCGTAGAACCTCTGCCTCCTCTACCGCTTTTGCAGTAAATTTTAACGTAATCAATGAAGTTGGTGCTTGACATAATGCAAAAGAGCAGCTTCCATTATTGGAAACTGCTCTGCAAAAGTACAATTGTAAAAGTTGGTATGGAACTTAACCTTTAGAAAGAGTCTATGATACTTACAAGACGATCAGTGATCTCGGAGATAGAACCTACCCCGTTAACACCACTATATTTATTCTGCGCCTCATAATAATTCTTTACAGGTGCAGTTTCTTTATTGTAAACATCTATTCTATGCTGTATGACTACTGGGTTGGCATCATCGATTCGACCTGATGTTTTAGCCCGTGCTGCCAATCTTAATTTCAGTTCGTTCTCCGCAACTTCAAGCGCTACCATACTAGTAATAGCGGTCCCTTGGGTTTCTAAAAAAGTATCCAATGCTTCAGCTTGCGCATTCGTTCTAGGGAAACCATCAAAGATGAATCCTTTTGCCTGTGGATTCTTGTTCACCGCATCCTTTAACATAGATATTGTAACAGAATCCGGGACTAACGATCCCTGGTCCATGAACGATTTTGCTAATAGTCCTAGCTCAGTTTGGTTTTTAATATTGAATCGGAATAGATCTCCAGTACTCAAGTGTACCAACTGGTAACGCTCAACTAAAGATTCACTTTGGGTTCCTTTCCCTGCTCCTGGAGGGCCGAAGAGAACAAGATTTAACATTTTGGTAGTTTTTAATTCTTGCTGCGAAGATACCCATGCAGAGGAGAATATTGTACTATTGCAATGGATTTGAATAACATTTTCATTTTTCCGTCAACTAGAACCACACCATAACATGCGCACTCCATACTGTGTAATCATGGCCGGTGGCATCGGGAGCCGATTTTGGCCCATGTCCACAGAAGAATCACCAAAACAGTTCTTAGATTTTTTAGGAACAGGTGAAAGCCTCATTCAGCAAACCTACAGACGTGTCAGAAAAATCTTCGAACCTGAACATATCTTTGTTGTCACTCACGCTAATTACGCGGATCTGACCTCAACGCATCTGCCTAAATTACCATTGAAAAATATAATCTTAGAGCCGTTACGACGCAATACGGCACCCTGCATAGCCTACGCAGCAATGAAAATTAAAAAGCGTGATCCTAAAGCAAACATCTTTATCACGCCAGCTGATCATTTAATCATTGATGAAGATGCGTTTGAGCGTCAAATACGAAAAGGCTTAGAGCAAACAGATTCATCAGATTGCTTTGTTACTATTGGAATCAAAGCAAACAAGCCAGAAACTGGCTATGGTTACATTCAGTTCGATGAGACGAAAAAAGAAGGCGATAGCTACATGGTCAAAGCCTTCACTGAAAAACCTGATATTGAGCATGCTCAGAAATTTATTGACAGCGGTGATTTCCTTTGGAATGCAGGTATGTTTATATGGAACATCGAGGCTTTAAGTGCCGGATTAGACCAGCATTTACCAGAACTAATGAATACTCTGGGACGAGCTTGGAAGGACTTAGACACTAAATATGAGGCAGATAGTATTGCCAAAGTATATGCGCAATGTGACAACATTTCTATCGATTACGGACTCATGGAACGCTCTGAAAATGTTCGCGTTCTTCCTACCGAAATGGGATGGTCTGACGTTGGGAATTGGGGAGCGATTTATGACTTGAGCGCAAAAGACGCAAAGGGCAATGCACTTATCGGAGATTCTATTCTCGCTGAAGATTGCGCGGGTTGTTTGATTGTTAATAGCGCACCAGGCAGAGCCTTAGTGCTCAATGATCTGAAAGATAAAATAGTCGTTCAGACAGATAAAACCACCCTGACTTTCCCAATGGGCAATGATCAAGCTATAAAACAAATTGTCAGAGCTGTTAAAATACAGCTGGGTGAGAAATTCGTTTAATTTTAGGTAACTTAAGCAGAGTCTACCATGCAAGAAAACCCAAATCCACAGGAACAGGCTCCAAAACAGAGTACACCTGAACAAACCAGCTCCGCGAATGCTGGTGCACTGCTGAAGCAGCTGACATCCTTTTCATTCAGCTTTATTAAAGATCGATTCTCCATCATCGACATGGCCGATCCTTTAGCTACCATTGCTGGAATAAAGAAGGATGTGGAATTCAGGGGATTTGCCCTTTGGATTTTAATATTTAGTGTGTTCATTGCATCTATCGGTCTCAATGTCAACTCCACCGCTGTGGTCATAGGAGCCATGCTTATCTCTCCTTTAATGGGACCTATTATGGGAATAGGCCTTAGTCTAGGAATTAATGATTTCGCGCTCCTATTCAAATCCCTGAAAAATCTTGGTGTTGCTGTTGGAATTGCCCTGATGGCATCTTCACTTTATTTCTTACTCTCACCTATCTCAACGCCCTCTAACGAACTCTTCGCACGAACAAATCCTACTTTACTAGATGTATTGGTTGCCTTTTTTGGTGGACTTGCTGGAATCCTTGCTGGTTCGCGAAAAGAAAAATCTAATGTCATACCTGGAGTGGCGATTGCTACGGCTTTGATGCCCCCATTATGTACTGCCGGGTTTGGGCTCGCTCACGGAGATTGGCACTATTTCCTTGGGGCCATGTACTTATTCTTAATCAATACCGTCATCATCGCGACAACCACGACCGTAGCAACGAGATATTTGCGCTTTCCTATGGTGGAGATCCTGGATCCAATACGTTCTAAGAAAACACAACGCTGGTTCTCGGTTGCTTTAATCGTCATTATCGTGCCATCAATATGGATTTTTTATAGGACCGTAACCAATTCCTTAAATCAAGGAAAGGTGGAGTCTTACATTTCTCAAACGATCGTTTTTCCTGGGGCAGAGATTGTTAAGGAGGATGTAAAGTTTAATGGAGGTGCCCCGCAAGTTAGTGTGGTACTTTTTGGAGAATTGGTACCGGACAATTTAACGAATAAATGGATTTCAGAATTTGACAGTGAATTCAATGGGGAGCTCATCATTGTGCAGGGCGACAACCCTAAAAATGGTCTGTTGGAAATGTCCAAGCTTGTTAATTTATATTCCGAGGGTCGTGCGGAAGTAAAGAGTTATCAGGATCAAATTTATACGCTAGAATCGGAACTCAAGATGCTGGAAAATCAATTAATCCCGGCAACACTAGCGAACGAAATAAAGATCAATTACCCAAGTATTAAAGCTCTCTCTATAGGGTCCATGCAAGGAGGTATTACAGATAGTACCAGTGGATACAAAATCCCAGTAGCCTTTGTAGAATGGGGAAATGAAGTTTTAGACAACGAAATTATTATTAAGAAGCAACAACTGGCCGCTTGGCTCGCGCTTCGTCTTAATGCAGACTCTGTTTTAGTCAAATAGCACTTTTTAAGACCAAAAACCCCGATCTGTTGCTAAGCACCAGATCGGGGTTTCTCGTTCAACTAAATGTCCTTAGAGTTTGCCAACCATATCTTGGGGACGAACCCATAGGTCAAACTCATCCGCAGTAAGGTATCCTAAATTCACAGACTCCTCTTTTAGCGTGGTTCCATTCTCATGGGCTGTCTTTGCGATTTTAGCTGCCTTTTCGTAACCGATCTTTGTGTTTAGCGCAGTTACCAGCATCAAACTGTTGTTCAAGTGGTTCTTAATCACTTGATGATTTGGAGTTATTCCTAGGGCGCAATTGTTATTAAAACTTACACAGGCATCGCCCAAAAGGCCTGCACTCTGTAAAACATTAGCTGCCATTACAGGCTTGAATACATTGAGTTCGTAATGCCCTTGTGCGCCGCCAATAGTAACCGCCATTTGGTTGCCCATTACTTGAGCACAAACCATCGTCAACGCCTCAGCCTGAGTTGGGTTAACCTTTCCTGGCATAATAGAGGAACCTGGCTCGTTTGAAGGAATAGAAAGCTCTCCAATGCCTGAACGCGGCCCAGAAGCTAGCATTCTTATATCATTTGCAATCTTATTGAGACTAACTGCGAGGGTGTTTAACGCGCCATGTGTTTCTACCAGCGCATCATGTGCCGCAAGCGCCTCAAACTTGTTCTCTGCCGTCCGGAAGGGCTTTCCTGTGAAGTCCGCAATGTACTGAGCAACCGTTTCCGAATATCCATCAGGTGTGTTTATACCCGTACCTACTGCTGTACCGCCAAGCGCAATCTCACTCATATGATCCAACGTGCTGCGAAGTGCTTTTAAACCATGGTTTAATTGGCTTACATAGCCACTAAACTCCTGACCTACCGTTAACGGGGTAGCATCCATAAGGTGCGTACGGCCAATTTTCACTACCGTCCAAAACTCCTTGCTCTTCGCTGCTAGTGTATCCCGCAATAACTCTACTCCTGGGATAGTCGTTTCAACAACTTTCTTATAAATAGCGATATGCATCCCAGTGGGGAAAGTATCGTTAGAACTCTGGCTCTTATTTACATCATCGTTAGGGTGGATCAGATTTTGTCCTTCTCCTAATTTGTTACCGGCCAAAACATGAGCTCTATTTGAGATCACCTCATTAGTATTCATATTACTTTGTGTGCCAGATCCTGTTTGCCAAATCACTAAAGGGAATTGATCGTTGTGCATTCCTTTTAAGATTTCATCACAAACGGCTGCAATGAGGTCGCGCTTTTCTACCGCTAATATTCCGGCATCACAGTTCGCGTAGGCTGCGGCTTTCTTCAAGTAGGCAAATCCCTCAATGATCTCCAACGGCATAGTACCTTCAGGACCAATTTTAAAATTATTTCTTGAACGCTCCGTTTGTGCACCCCAATATTTATCTGCGGGTACCTTCACTTCACCCATGGTATCATGTTCTATTCTGTATTCCATGCTGTTACGATTGTATTTGATTGATTACGGCTTCTATTCTAACTGTAAATTTACGGCACATACTCGAAGCCTTGACTACATTCACCCGGTATCTTAAAAGAGAGGAAAAATCTCGCCTACTTTTAATGCTCAAAAAGGTTTGTGTGCTTATCTTCGCCACAGTTAAATGATCCAGTTATGAAATTTATAGGTTTCTTAGTTTTCTTAATCGTCGCGTTAATGGGTTTTTCCATGTTGGCGTTTTTAGGCCTTTTCGTGGGCTACTGGTTGACATTGATCGGCATTGAAAAGATTAATCCAAAACTCGCTCATGCGATTATTGGCCATAAAGAAGATTCAGCAGAATAATATTCTAAGGATGATATATAGAAAAAGCCGGCCCTAAGGGACCGGCTTTTTTGTTTCTGTTTGTTATTTATAGCAGCCTTTTGATTTCCTCCGCAGGTCTTGCTATAACGCCTTTATCTCCGTTAATAACAATTGGCCGTTGCATCAGCCTTGGATTTTCTACCATGGCTAGAATGATTTCATCTTCGTCCAATTCTAAATCTTTATATGCCTCTTTCCACAGCGCCTCATTGACACGTACTAAGTCTAAGGCGTCCAGATCTAGTGCTTCTAAAACACCCTCAAGCTCTACAACATTCATGCTCTCTTCATCTTTCATGTAGAGACGAACCTCATGTGCAATACCCTCTTGTTCTAACATCAACAGGGCTTCACGGGACTTTTGACACCGGGGGTTATGATAGATCTTCATCATTTATTCTAGTAAGTTATGTGTAGCGTTCCGTCCTCACGTATATCACCGCACCGATTTTTAGCTTCAATTTGATAAAAGTAAACTCCAGGAGACAAAACTTTTCCAACCCGATCTGCACCCCATTCAAAATTAATTACTGAAGTTTCGAATACTTTAAGTCCCCAACGATTGAAAAGAATGACGTAAAATTCATCCCAATTTTCACTCGTATTTATAAGCCAATTGTCATTGATTCCATCTCCGTTCGGGGTGATTACATTAGGTACATCAAAGGCCTCACCCGCAAAGTAAACATCGAATTTTTCCGTTAGCGTGTCGGATATACCACAGATGCTGTCGTAAGCAACAATAGAAATCTCATAGAGTCCTGATTGTGTGATTTGCAAAGGTGAAGGAGACCCCACTGATTGGCCATCAATCAACCACTCAAAATATTGAAATGCTTGGTTGTAAACGGGATTAAAATCAACGGCCTCCCTAGTCTCGCATTCCTCTAATGAAGTATTGATTGCAAGAAAAGGCGGAGGTCTAAAAACAATGGTATCTATAAATTTTTGGGAAAAATTACAATTGGTATCTAGAACATCTAACGTAATTCGGTTAGCGCCTGAAGTAGGTAACGTCACTTGCACACTGCTTGTGCCATATGTCGCTCCAGCTAAATTCCAATCAAGAACATAGTCCGTAGCTAACGATGAGTCTGAAACATGTCTCACACTGGCCTTAAAAAGTCTCAATGGATCGCAAAAATCATAGTCATAATCAATCCAAACAGAATCAAAAGCTGGATTGACTTGGATTTCAAATGTGGTCGTGTCCCAAGTATCACAAACCGTGTCCTGACCAATCACATTAACCAAATATGAACCAGGTAGCGTGTATTGATATGGACCAATAGATCCAGCGTAAGACTGAACAGATCCATCTCCCCAGTCCACCGTATAAGACTGGACATTAATACTGGAATCGGCCAAAACGAAATTACCAGGTAGACAAAATTCATCAGGAACTGGAGTTACATTTAACCGCGCATTCTGTATGTCTAAATCAATAACGGTCACCGCGAGATTACAATTACTAGAGCCATTGGTGGAGGAATATACATTCGAGGGATACGTAGGATAGGCGGAACTACCTCCACAACCAGCGCAAACGCCTTGGAAAATCCTTCCACGTGCATCAAACCTAGATGTACCACCATCCACGTGTTCCCTATCCGCTGAGCCATAATAGGTCGCTAGTCTTGCTACCTTCCATGATGGATCTATGACTAAGAAATAAAAATCCCGACCATCTGTAACGGTGCGAACTGCCCCTGGAGTGGTGGTCAAACCGTCGGTAGTTCCTTCAGAATTTGGCGAACCACCCCATCCTGAAAAATACGTGTTACCACATTCATCTACTAATAATGCCGTTGGACTCAGATCAATAGTTGTATTCGAACCGTCACCAAAAACTAAGGTCTTTCTATTGACGAAGGTCTCGTTAGTAAGGTCAAGTTTAAACTCCATAAAGTATTGAGCACTTCCTGGCTGTCCCCAGAAATTAGAATCGGAGGCTACCAAACCTCCCTTACTTTGACCTACAAGAGTGACTAATGTTGCTGTATCAGATGGGTGATTCGTTTCAACGAAAAAATGTTGATTGTAAGCTGACCCTGAGCTCATATGTGCCGCCTCTATTGAAATACTTGGGCCAAAAGCAAGACTGACTAACAATCCATTATGGGATGATGAACCGTTGATATTGACGGAATCACCAGCCATCATTAAATTCGATTCGTTTGTTTTTATAGCTCCTGCAAGAAATATTCTGGATGATTGAGTGGCATTTCCGATTTTCTCAGCTATACTCAAGCTATACAGTGCCTCATGCCCAGAAGTACCAACATAAGTACTCGCGATCAGGGAGTCCATGTTTCTTGAAAGCACACTGAATACACCATCAAGTCCACCCTGATGGGTGGTTCCACCTGCCGTGACTGGATATCCAGAAGAATCGGCTGTTGAAGCAACAAAAACATATCCACCCCCACGCTGCACCTCAATCTCACCGCGAAAACCATCACCGTAATTGAACCTTAAACTATCGTTAAAGCCTTCGTTATTTTCTCCACCCAAAAAGCTGGATCCAAAAAGAGAAGTACCAGATGAGTTGATCGCACTAACGAACATATCAGATCCGTTTGCAAAGGTGTAGTACTCTGCTACGGCCTGATTTCCTCCTCCAAAAGAAGTGTCTTGAGCATTGCTCGTCGTAGGGAAATCAGAAGAACCTGTTAAACCCAACACATATAAGTTTCCAAACTCATCACAATCTAAACTATGTGGCTGGTCAAGATTGGCACCTCCTATATAAGCCGACCAAAGCAACTGGCTGCCGTCTGCACTAAACTTGCTAATTGCAGCATCAAAAAAACCTCCATTGAAGGTCACATCGAAAGACCCTAAAACAGTTGGGTAACCCGTATTAAAAACTATGCCTCCACCAAAGGCATTGCCATTGTCATCAAAGGTTGCTGTATAACCGAAATTATCCGCTGATGATCCGGAATATGTGCTAAATATATATATCGGATCAATCACCAGTGTTTGTGAAACGTCATAATCACCTAGCCGGTATTTGACTTGGTTCTCCCCTTTCTCATAGTGGGCTTTGATTTCTTTTGCACCCTGATAAGCGAGGGGCAACCCTTCTTCTATAATTCCGATTCCTGTGGATAAACTTACCTTTTTTCGGTCTACCTCGATGGCATCCACACCACCATAAGCTACCGTTATTAACGAGGGATCGGCACCAGGAGAGACGACCCAATCGTATTTAACACCACCGGCAGCACTATAAACTAAAAGATCAATTCCCGGATATACATTTTTCGCACGTAATTTTTCAAAGGAGGGTACACTGGAACGCCACGAGCTTTCCTTGCCCAGATAAAAGTGATTTTGATGGGGCATTTGGGATTCTCCCGACCACGTTAGACGTCCAGCACCGGGAAACTTAACGGAAAAATGAACGAAATGAAGGGTATCAGCGTAATGATGGTGTTTATCTGTGTCATGTTCGGGATGAAAATCCTCTGAACTAAGAATACTAAAAACCAAGGAGTCTTGGGTCAAGAACAATGCGTTAGCTCCAAACCGATAAACATATTCGAAAGGCTCATCCCATTGTCCATCATTGCCTACAAAGCCTTGCTGGGCTGACGCCAAAGCACTGCTGGTAAGTAAAATGACCATCCATAGTTTACGCATAAGAAGCAAGATAACTACTATCCTAACGAAAACCTCGATCGATTGTGCACAGATCGCCTAGTTAGGCTCAATATTTCTAATATTCATCGGCATTAGCGCTTTCTCCTTGCGCCATTAAAAATGCTTTCAGGAACCTCTCTATGTTGCCATTCATGACACCATCCACATCAGAGGTCTCTTCTGCTGTCCTCACATCTTTAACCAACTTATAGGGATGCATCACATAATTTCTGATCTGCGAACCCCACTCAATTTTTTTCTTTCCAGCTTCAATCTCAGCTCGCTTCGCGTTGCGCTCGGCAATTTCTCGCTCATATAGTTGCGACTTCAAAAGTTGAATAGCCTTTTCTTTATTCTTTAACTGGGAACGGGTTTCTGTGTTTTCAATAACAATACCACTTGGCTTATGCCTTAAACGAACACCTGTTTCAACCTTATTCACATTCTGACCACCCGCTCCAGAAGAACGGAATGTATCCCAGGTAATATCTCCTAGACTTATCTTAATGTCTATCGTATCATCTACTAATGGAAACACATAAACGGATACAAAACTGGTATGGCGCTTTGCATTGGAGTCGAAAGGTGATATCCTAACCAATCTATGAACACCATTTTCCCCCTTTAAAAATCCAAAGGCAAAGTCACCTTCAATTTCGATAGTAACGGTCTTAATTCCGGCAACATCGCCTTGCTGTAGGACCAGTTCCTTCGTTGTATAGCCCTGTTTTTCAGCATACATGATGTACATGCGCATGAGCATACCCGCCCAGTCACAACTCTCTGTTCCGCCTGCTCCAGCAGTGATTTGGAGTACTGCGCTTAGCTTATCTTCCTCACCACTCAACATGTTCTTGAACTCTAACTCTTCAATCCAATTCTCGCAAGTCTTAAAAGCCTTGGTCAAATCACTTTCTTTCAGTTCACCTTCTTTAAAGAATTCTAAACTCAGTTCCGCTTCTCCAAACAAGGAGGACGCTTTTTCATATCCTTCCACCCAAAACTTCACGCCGCGAAGAGCCTTCATGGTGATTTCCGCTTTCTTTGGATTGTCCCAAAAGTTAGGCGAAGCAGTCTTCTCCTCTTCATTAATGATGTGGATCCGCTTTTGCTCTAAATTCAAATAACTCTGCAAACGAATCAGGCGTTCACCCAATGCTTTGATTTGTTCTGATGTGACCATAGAATAGCAAAGTTAAGCATCCCGTGCTATCTTCACGCAGAATCTAAAGCTTCTAAAAAGATGTTTACAGTAGACCTCCGTAGTGATACCGTAACGCGGCCCACAGCTGACATGCGGAAAGCAATGATGGATAGCCCAGTAGGTGATGACGTGCTCGGTGACGATCCAACAGTAATCAAACTAGAACGAATGATGGCGGAAAGGTTCGGCACCGATTCTTCTATGTTCTGTGTATCTGGCACACAAGCGAATCAAATCGCGTTAATGTCCCACCTCAGCCCAGGTGACGAGGTTATTTGCCATCCCTTCGCGCACATCTACAATTATGAAGGTGGCGGCATAGCGGCTAACGCCCACGCCTCTGTAGCATTCACTGGAGACGATAGAGGTATCATGCAACCCGATGGAGTTTTATCCTGTATAAAAGCTGATGATATTCACTTTCCACGTACCCGATTACTTGCCGTTGAAAACACCTCCAACAAGGGCGGAGGGACCTGTTACGAATGGGAGGAAATTGAGGCACTCAGATCTGTAGCCGCCTCAAACGGATTAACCTTCCATCTTGATGGCGCAAGGCTTTATAATGCACTTGTAGAAAAAGGACATCATGAAAGCGACTATGGCGCAGCCTTTGACTCCATTTCAATTTGTCTTTCTAAAGGACTAGGAGCTCCAATAGGCTCTGTACTTTTAGGTTCATCAGAATTTATCGAACATTCTCGCAGAATCAGGAAGAGGATAGGCGGCGGATGGCGACAAGCTGGGTTTTTAGCCGGAGCGGCTATCTATGCTGTGGAAAACAACATTGCGCGCTTGGCTATTGATCATGATGCAGCGAAAGACATGGCGGCATTTCTTGCTAAACTTCCTATTATTGAATCGGTCGTTCCACCAGAAACTAATGTGCTTATTTTTAAATTACAAGAAGACCTCGATCAGGGTGATTTCATTGCACGTCTCGCAGATAAAGGCATAGGGATAAGTCAAATGGGCCCTGGAAAATGTCGCATGGTTTTTCACCTGGACATCACTGCAAAAGGAATAATAAATGTGAAAAACACCTTGTTGAAATTCTAAGCGAGGCGGCTTTGTTCTTTGATTTCCTCATAGGCCTTCACAATAATCTCATAATCATACCCTCGGCGCTGTAGTGATGCAGTGAGTTGTTCTTTACTCTTGCTCATAAACCATCTATTAACCAGGTATAATGCGTTCTTATATATGGTGTTGGAATCAATCAGGCCAACAATCCTATCTATGGTGACTGTTGGTATTCGATGCTGCCTGAGCCCTACTTGAATTTTACGCGGAGCCCAATGCTTTTGATTGAGCTTTCCACGAGTGTACGCTTCTGCAAACCTGTATTCATCTAAAAAGTTATCCTCCATTAATGTAGCGAGAACTTCCTCTTGTCTATTTCTAGGAAGCTTCAATAGATCTAACTTTCTACTTACCTCAAAAGGGCTGCGTTCCTGATACGCGCAGTAGTTCTGAAGTTTACTTAAAGCCTCCGATGTTGTCATAGTATCAATGTTAACGAAAAAACCCGGAGTGAACATATGTTCACTCCGGGTTTTCTTTACACTATTTTACCTTAAAGGACTTTATTATCCTTATCCATAATACGCCATTCCAACATGGTGAACGCATCACGTGGTACAACTACGATTCTTTTACTGAACCTCTTTTGCCACTGTTTCTTAACACTCTTGAAAAATCCTTTCGTTATGTATGCCTCTATAAAGGGGTGAACATGAACGAAAACTTCTTTCAACTCAAGTGCTCCCAGTTTACTTGCTATAGTGTCGATCACCTGTATAGGTGCTTCTACCAAACTGTCTGGGTTCTGCTCACGAGTGACGATCTTCGTTTCTGGACGAACACGCTGCCTAGTCATCTCCATTAAACCAAACCTCGAAATAGGCAAGATTTTGTGGCGAGCTCTATCGCGTTTCATATCCTCGGTCATTTTCTCATAAATAAGGCGTCTGTTTTCCGCGCTATTCATGTCAATGAAATCAACTACAACCAATCCACCCATATCACGAAGTCTCAATTGACGAGCGACTTCCTCAGCAGCCAAGAGATTCACCTGAAGTGCATTTGCCTCTTGATTCTCCGCTTTATTCGTACGGTTCCCTGAATTCACATCTACAACGTGCATCGCCTCTGTATGCTCGATAATCAAATAAGCGCCTTTCGACATACTTACAGACTGACCGAATGCACCTTTTATTTGACGATCTACATTGGTAGACTGGAACAAAGGGGTTGAACCACTGTAAAGCTTCACCATTTTAGAGGCATTTGGATGAATACCATCCAAATACTCTTTTATTTCTTCAAACAAGTCTTGATTATCGATGGTGATCGATGCAAAACTCTCGTTGAAAACATCACGCAAGAATGCGCTAGCTCTATTCATTTCACGAAAGATCCTGACTGGCTTTTTGGAACGTTTAATGCTCTTGTGGAGTGTTTTCCACTTTCGCATTAAGTTATCTAAATCTACCTGTAATTCCTCCGCGCTCTGTCCTTTTGCGACAGTACGTATAATTACACCAAAGCCTTTTGGCTTGATGCTTCTGACCAATTTTTTAAGCCTGTCCTTTTCGTCTCGTTCGCGTATTTTTTGACTTACGCTCACACGATTAGAGAATGGAACAAGCACTACAAAGCGACCAGCGATACTAACCTCAGCGGTGATTCTAGGCCCTTTCGTCGAAATGGGCTCTTTGGTTATTTGAACCAAAATTTGATCTCCTTGCTTGAGGACATCACCAATATTTCCCTCTTTTTCAATGTTTGAGGTACTTTCAAAATTAGTGATGTTTGATTGCTGCTTGCCATTTAAAGTGCGGCGAAGAAACGTCTGCCAGGAATTTATCTGCGGCCCTAGATCGTGGTAGTGCAAAAATGCATCTTTTTCATAACCAACGTCTACAAAGGCAGCGTTTAGGCTAGTAGCCAACTTTTTAACGGTGCCTAAATAGACATCGCCAACGGAGAAACTGTCGTCTCCTTTTTCCTGAATCAGTTCTTGTAATCGCCCGTCTTCTAGTAGTGCAATGTCTGCTCGGTCAGAATCAGCACTAATGACTAATTCTGTACGCATAACTATGGCTTACTTTTTCGTCTTGTGACGATTCTTTCTTAGACGCTTTTTACGCTTGTGCGTTGCTATCTTATGTCTTTTACGTTTTTTTCCGCTTGGCATAATGCTAATTTTTTAGTGTTATTAATTCTGTGAATCCTTCGCGAAATCATTAATTCGATTTGCTTCTGGATATGTTTCTAGATAATCATTTGCTATTGTCACGGCCTCAGAAGTATCACCTACCTGAAGCATGGCCTGGACTTTGTTCAGAGTGTACAACTCTTCCTCTGGATGTAACTGGCTAAGTTGATGGAATCTATCTACTGCCTTTTCCCACTGACCACTCATCATAGAAAAATTACCTAACCACATGAGTGCCTTCTCATGGTTAGGATCTTCCTTTAAAACCTCCAACAACATACCTATGGCCACCATAGGAGAACCTTCACCACTTTGAATGATCGCTACTGCTTCGTCCACTTTGGTATCCAGTCCACTTATTGCCACGACTTCATCCCCTCCTTGTTCCTCATCATAAGGAGTTCTAGGAAGGTTGAAGATAGCGAATGCTGTTATTACAGCAACGGCCAATACTATGAGTTGATTACGTTTCAATTTATTCTTCTACTGCTACGTTTTCTTTTACGCCTTCAACGAAAACTTTCGCAGGCTTAAATGATGGTATATAGTGAGCAGGTATGACAATAGTCGTATTTTTCGAGATGTTACGCCCTGTTTTCTGTGCTCGTTTCTTCACGATGAATGAACCAAAACCACGGAGGTACACATTGTTACCGTCTTCAAGGCTATGTTTAATCTCTTTCATGAAACTTTCTACAACAGCTTGTACATCTCCTCTTTCCATTCCTGTTTTATCAGAAATTTTAGTTACGATATCTGCTTTAGTCATTTGCTCTTTGTTTTTAAGTCCTAATCGACTGGTTATTGAGGGGCGCAAATATACGTGTATATTCCTTATTTACAGTCTCTAATGAATATTTTTATGTTTAACTCAACATCCTCCTGTGGACAACTTTAACACCTTCAGAATCAACATAGAAGAATACTATACTGACTATAAAAGGGAACTTCCCTGGCGTAAGGATCAGCCTGTGGCATACGAAGTTTGGCTCAGTGAAATCATCATGCAACAGACTCGTGTTGCACAAGGAACACCATTCTATGAAAAAATTCTAGCTGCATTTCCCAGTGTAGAAAGACTTGCTTCTGCACCAGAAGACGAATTACTTGCACTTTGGACCGGTTTAGGCTATTATAATAGAGCTCGCAACCTTCAGAAGGGAGCACGACAGATCGTTCGGGACCATGACTCAAAATTACCAAACACATACAAAGAGCTATTAACGATCGCGGGCATCGGTCCATATACGGCTGCTGCCATTGCAAGCATCTGTTTTAATGAGGTCGTTGGCGTAGTTGATGGTAATGTTTATAGAGTTTTGAGTAGGTATTTCGGGATTGACACACCCATAAATAGCAGTAAAGGAATAACACTGTTTCAAGAATTGGCCAATGAATGTATTCAGGGTACTTCTTCACCAGCGAATTACAACCAGGGAATTATGGAGTTCGGTGCACTACTTTGTACGCCTAAAAAGCCTGCCTGCGAGTTATGTCCAATAATTTCAGACTGCTCTGCCTATCAGAATGGGCAAGTAAATGCATTACCAGTGAAGCTCAAGAATTCAAAGCGAAAAGCCAAAGACTTTCATTTTGCCGTTGTACAGACGTCAGATAAATGGGCATTACGAAAGAGAGGGACGAAAGGTATTTGGGCTGGTTTATACGAATTTCCTCAGCTATCATCGAAACCTACTGATGGTCATTTATTGCAAAACCCTATTGTGCATAAACTCACACATTTAGATCTTACCTGTCATTTTTGGGAAGTACCTCAAAACACATTAAGCGAACCATTATCGTTCTATTCGAAGGAAGAAATGACCAAGCTAGGCATGCCTATTGTCGTTGCAAACTTTGTTAAAAATAAGCTCAAGTCTACCTGATGAAAAAAACTAACTTTGTCATATCGTTTACACTTAGAAAATTCTCGACATGGCTGGAACATTAAACAAAGTAATGCTGATAGGAAACCTAGGAAAGGATCCTGAAATTATGCATTTTGAAAACGGAGGCTCCCTGGTGAAATTTCCAGTTGCAACTTCTGAAACTTACACCAATAAAGAAGGGCAAAAAGTCAGCAACACAGACTGGCACAGCGTTGTTATCAATGCTAAAGGCTTGGTTGACGTTGCTCATAAATACCTAAAAAAAGGTCATAAGGTATACCTTGAAGGTAGAATTAAGACCCGGAAATGGCAGGATCAAACTGGTGCTGACAGATATACAACCGAAATTCAAGCGAATCAAATGACCATGCTGACCTCGCGCGCCGACGGAGAGGCAAATTCAGGATATGGGAACGAAAATCAAGTACAGTCTCCTGTATCCACTCCAATGCCTTCCGTACCAAATAATAGCGGCAAGCAAGAAGAGGATGACCTTCCCTTCTAAGTCGAACGAAAAACTAAACATTGGAAACAACGTCTGAAAGTTTATCCGATTTCTATTACTTAGTCAGCTCTTCGATTTCCATGGGAGTCGCGATATCTTTGCTTGTTTTGGCTTTACTGCTGTTGCTGTCTGCACTTATTTCAGGTTCAGAAGTAGCTTTCTTCTCCTTGAGCGCAGCGGACCAAGAGACATTAGAGGAAGAGGGTAAAAACCACCAAACCATTAGGGAATTATTAGATGAGCCTGAGGAATTATTAGGCACCATTCTCATTGCTAACAACTTCGTTAACGTTGGAATAGTCATCTTATCATCTTATTTACTCAATGAGACGTTCACAAACGACCAATGGAGCCCTCTGATCACATTCGTTGTAGAAATCATCTCGATAACAGGAATGCTGCTGTTGTTTGGAGAAATTTTACCTAAGGTTTATGCCAATGCAGCTCGACTAGAATTCGCAAAAAAAACCAGTCCTCTACTTCGAAGAATACACTCCGTTCTTAGACCACTGAGCAGCAGGCTCAGTAAAATCGTGAATCGGTTCAATATAGAAGGCCGCGGCCCAAGTTTAAGTGTCGATGATCTAGAGCAAGCACTGGAGCTCACTAGTGATAATTTAACCCCTGATAATGGGCAACGCATACTTCAAGGGATTGTACGTTTTGGCTCAACCGCCGTTAAAGAAGTCATGACTCCTAGGACATCTGTCATCGCCATGGACGTCACCGCGAAGTACTTTGAAACATTAGGACACATTACAGAAAGTGGTTATTCTCGAATTCCCGTTTTTGAAGAAAACCTAGACCAAATAAAGGGACTCTTGTACGTCAAGGATTTACTGCCATATATGGATGCCATCGATACATTTGCTTGGCAAGATTTAGTTCGTGTTCCTTTCTTCGTGCCAGAGAGCAAGAAGATAGATGATCTATTAAAGGAATTTCAGCAGAGGAGAATTCACTTGGCGATTGTCGTAGATGAGTTTGGAGGTACCTCAGGGGTAATTTCTTTAGAAGATGTGCTTGAAGAAATTGTAGGGGAGATTTCGGATGAATTTGATGATGACGACCTTGTATATAGTAAGTTGGATGATTTCAACTTTGTGTTCGAAGCACAGACACCTCTGATTGATTTTTGTCGAGTTGTTCAGTATCCAAAAGATACGTTTGATGCTGTAGACGGAGAAAGCGACACCCTCGCTGGATTGGTCCTTGAACTCGCAGGGAAGTTCCTTGAAAAGGGTGAAATGATCAGCCATGAACGCTTCACTTTTAAAGTAGAAAGTGTAGACCAACGTAAGCTTATTAGACTCAAAGTAACTATTAACCCCGAAACTTAATGCGCTCTATACTTCTTATAGCATCACTTTTTCTAGGTATTGTGTCATGCACTAACGCGCCCACTGCGCGACCAATGGGTTTCATGAGAATTGGACTTCCCGCTAGCGATTCTTCGATCGTGTTAACCTCAGATTTTTGTGGTTTTAACGCGCAAGTCAAAAACTATGTGGAAGTGAGGTATACAGACAGCTTAAATTGTTGGGTGGACTTAGTCTATCCCGATATTAAAAGCACCATACAACTGACGTATAAGACCATCGACTCCAACTTAGAGGAATTGCTTATGGAGGCGCAAAAACTCGCGTATAAACATACGGTCAAGGCCACAGGAATGAGGGAACAGCAATTTTCTTATCAAGACAACCATGTCTATGGAATGTACTATGAAATGTCAGGTGCATCAGCCACAACCACGCAGTTTTACGCTACGGATAGCAACTCACATTTCCTTAGAGGAGTAATGTACCACTATAGTGCTCCAAACCCAGATAGTTTGGCCCCGGTAACTGATTTCATGAGGTCTGAAATACTAAGTTTAATATCCTCAGTACAATGGAAAGATGGGGAATAGAAAACTATTATTTGTAGCAGCGACGCCCACAGAAGCAAGCCTTATCTGCAACTTTTTAGAAGGCAACAGTATCAGAGTGGAAATGGAACATTATACCATGGCGTCTGTATTGCCTATTGGCGGAAGCTTATCCATAAAGATATTCGTTTTTGAAGGGCAATGGGAACAAGCATTTGAACTCCTTAAGTCTTACGCACAGAGAGAAATAGAGGATAGCTGATCGACGATAGAATTGCTATACTTAACACCAAGTGAACGGGCTGCATAACCTCAGGAAGACCTAAAAAGTATAGTACTAATCCCACCGTCCATTCCAATCCAATACCAAATACCAAAGCATTGAAACCCGGTATATCTGCCTTGGTCACTCGTTTAGCATAAACAAGAATACTCGCAACCACTAATACCAACCACGCGAACGATCTATGGATCTCTGGCAAGGAGGATTCAATTCCAGGGATAATATCAATTCGGTTTATCATTCCATTATCCATAGCAGCATCAACCAACTCGCGCGTCTGTGTACCCAGAAAAATCTGAGTAATCGTAAGTACTAAAAGTGTCAATAATGTGACCACCACAATCTTAGGAAGCCTTGGGGCTTCTATTTCATTACGTGCTCTTAACATTAATAACAACAGCACGATAACCACAGAACCCATCATGTGAATTGTGATCTGGTTTGGCACAAGGTTACCGTCAACAACAGTCTTACCAAGCCAAGCTTCAAATAATAACAAAAACAGTACTGCCATGGATAAAATGGCATTGATGGGATTTTTCCGAACGCTGATCACTGATAAAACGGCTAAAATCAAAATAGGAATACCACTTAGCGCCCCTATAAGACGGTTTATGAACTCTATCCAGGTGTGAACAGGATTGAAAATACTATAATCGTGACGGTCATACTTGGACCAATTTAGCTGGTTAAAGGTGGTTGACGTTGTGAAATCTGAAGTTGCCACCCAAAAGTGGTTTTCGCGTAAGATCATTTGACCTTCCTCGAACCCTCTGTTGTCCCTCCAGGTAAGTGTTTCGACATCTGTAGGAGGAATTGTATAGCCAAAGCACTGTGGCCAGTCTGGACATCCCATTCCCGAACCAGTTGCACGAACAATGGACCCGGCAAGAATCACTAGAAAAATAAACACCAATGAAATCGTTGCAAGACGCTTAATTATGGGGCTCCTCATTAGTACCAGTTTATTCGTTTAACAAAACAGCCTCATAGAAACCTCCACCAGCAACTCCTGCAACTACAGCTAGGATATCATCATTAGATATTAACGTAGAGTCAAAAGACACTGTTGCGGTACTGTCTTCAAACGTGATGTCAAAGAATGCAATCCCACCCGTTGTATTCAATTTCTTCTCAATAGCACCTTTGCAGCCCATCACACAAGTCATCCCTGAAATAAATAATTTGGACTCCGCATTAACGATGACCGTGTCAGTCAATTGAACTGTTTTGGAGGGAATAGTCAATGCTTCAGGCTCCTGGTTTCCGCAAGAAAACAAGAACAGCATTGCTAAACATAAGAAGCCGTTTTTCATCATAATTAATTTGTTGTCAAAATTACGTTCCATTTTCCCATTCATTGCTTGAATTGTCACAATTTTGCAGCATGAAGACAACCAGCCAAAATCACCATCCCTTACTTCCTTGGATTATGTTCATTGCCCTAGCAATGATATGGGGATCATCGTTTATTTTAATGAAAAGGGGGCTTGGTAGTTTCACTTATAGTCAAGTAGGGACGTTGCGTGTAAGTATTGCGGCAATTTTCATGAGTATCGTTGGTATTCGACATTTCAAATACTTCATGCGAAAAGACTTGCTCCCATTGATAATCGTGGGTTTCCTGGGCAATGCCATACCCTACGTCCTATTTCCTTTGGCCGTAAACCATTTAGATAGCGCTGTTGTAGGAATTACAAACTCACTTGTTCCCTTGTTTACGGTTCTTATTGGCGGATGGTTCTTTGCCCAGCGTGCGACGGGTCTCCAATGGCAAGGTGTAGCTGTTGGCTTACTTGGAGCAGTCATTTTATTTCTTCCAATTCAAAGTATTTTGAATGGAGGGTTTCAATTAAAAGGAGAACTGGGATATGGTCTTTTTGGCGTACTTGCTACTATGATGTATGGCACATCAGTCAATACCTTAAAAATGAAGCTTCCTCATCTCAAGGCTGTTACAGTGACAACATTGAGTCTCGCAACAGCAGCACCATTCACCATCACCTATAGTTTAATGAGTGGTGTAACGGATGTCTTTAGGGATGATCCTCAAGCCTGGAATAATTTTTTATACATCTGTATTTTAGGAATTGTTGGTAGCGGTATTGCTGTTATTCTTTTTAATAGACTCATCCAGTTAACTACTGCATTATTTTCTTCCTCTGTGACCTATGCCATTCCGATCGTGGCCGTCTTTTGGGGCATCTTAGATGGTGAACATATATTATGGAATCATTTACTTGGCCTTGGTGTCATAGTGACCGGAATCTATCTGATAAATTCCAAAAGAGACAAGAGAATCACCAAATAGGCTTCATTGCACCTGTGCTCATTGCATGTTTGCCCCAGGAAATGTAAATTTTTAACAAAATTTAAGCCCCCAGATCGCAAGCGATCTGGGGGCTTAAAAGTTCAACTTATCTGCGAGGTCTCTTACTTAAATAAACTCTCCTTAACCTCGTTATTTAGTTTAATAGAATCTATGGTGATAACATAGCTCTGTGGACCTGCACTTTGCTCAATTACTTTCTGAAATTTAATGCCATTTATTTCCTGCCATTCGCGAACCGTTGTTGTTACGGATATCTCTCCTTGAGGAGTTTCCTGGGTCTCCGTGCTTTTATAGAAAAGGCTCGTCGCTACGTCAAAGTAAAACGTCTTATCTTCTTTTGATACTTGATAGACCGACTTACCATCTAGTATGGTCTGGCCTTCGAATTTGAATTTTTCAATTTCCAGCAACCAGCCTAGCTCATCCACTACATAGGCTGCCTGACTTTTTAAATCTTCAAGTTCTTCACCTTCAACAGCACCACTTCCTTGCATACCGCTTTTTTCGCCTTTTCCGTCCTTATATAGCATCTTCATAACCGTCATACCCTGCATCGTTTGCTCCATCATGAATGCTCCTGGAGTCATTTTCGCTGTATGCATACTCAATGTACCTGGCATACCTGGGATTTCAATAGATGCTTCTTGATGAATTGCAGTCAAGGCCTCTAGTTTCTCTTTGCCACCCAAGGCGGTGTAGTATCCGTTGAATACATTCATCAGAGAAACACCTTCAGGCATGAATAAAAAGGTAGGTGAGTCCGTAGGCTGGCCATCTTTGTCGTAATACTCCACTTTACCGAAAGCGTTTAAGCCTGCCGCAACATCTTGCGCCTTACCAACTACGGTTATAGTGATATTGTCAATATTCATGTATTGTTTTGAAACGCGGAGTACGTCTTCTGCCGTTACTGATTCTAGTCGACTCAAGTAATTGTTATAATAATCAGAAGGCAGTCCATAACGAGCAATGTTCAGCGCAAAACTTGCTGCACTAGACGTACTTTCTAAGGACCGACCGAAGGATCCACTTAAGCTGGCTTTTGCAGCAATCAAATCATCCTCTGATGCAAGCTCTGTTCTCATTCTCCCAATCTCATGGAGAAATTCAACGATTGCTGAATCAGTCACACCATTTCTCACCTTAGCTGAAGCGCCAAATGTGCTGTTTAACTGATCTACACCGAAATTAGAATAGGCACCATAGGTAAACGCCTTGTCCTCGCGAAGATTAGTGAACAATCTTCCAGACATTCCACCTCCTAGAATTTGATTGGCAATACGCAATGGCTCAATATCCACATGTCCTTGCGGTAGGTCAATAACATTACCTAACCAGACAACAGATTGAACCGCTGAAGGCTTGTCAACCATCACAATTCTTGAGGCCATAGGCAGCGCTGTCTTTGCATACTCAAGAGCTGGTACTTCAGAAGCTTCCCATTTATTCAGTGCCTTACCCAGTTTCTTTTTAGCATCCTTGACTGTGATGTCACCAATCACAACCATGTAAGCAATGTTTGGTCGGAAATAGGTATTAAAGTATGTTTGACAATCTTCAAGAGTAATAGCTTCAACGCTGACGTCCGTCATAACCTCACCATAAGGGTGATTTAATCCATATAGAACAGCTCCTTTTAAATTACCTGAAATTGCATCAGGGTCATCAGCATTCGCCTGTAAACCTGAGGTCATCTGAGATTTCAATTTCGTAAACTCGTCCTCCGGAAAGCTTGGATTCAACAGTACATCCGATAAAATGGCGATGAGGTTATCAGTGTACTTACTCAAACCACCAACATTGATTGAAGATGATCCAGTAGATAAATTGGCTCCCATAAAGTCAACCTCTTCATCCAATTCAGCCTTAGACCTTGTGGAAGTACCTGCGCCAATTAAATCACCAGCAATGCTGACATAACCAGCTTTGTCTCCTTCAATTATAGGATCGCGATCTAACAAAAGTGTCATACTGATTCGCGGTAATTTATGATCTTCAACTACGAATACTTTTAATCCGTTTTTCAACTCAAAGGTCTCATATGAGGCTATAGTTGGTGTTCTTGCTGGCCCTGGAGTAGGTGCGTTAGAACGATCGATAGTCACTTGCGCCGTTAAGTTAAAGGCTGCAAAAAGTGCTACTAATGAATATATATACTTTTTCATATGCTAGGCTTATTCTGCTGCTTCAGCAGTAGGTTCTTCACTCTTTGGTAAATACTTCAGAACAACTCTGTTGTCCTTGACGAGGTACTTCTTCGCAACTCTCTGAATGTCTTCACGAGTTACACTGCGGTAACGCTCTATCTCTGTGTTGATATAGTTTGCGTCACCATAGTAGGTATGGTAATCAGCTAAGGACTCAGCTATACCCGCCATTTTAGAATTACTTTGAATAAAGTTACTCTCCATCTGATTCTGAATCTTCTGGAATTCTCTCTCTGAAATCAATTCATTCTGAAGTTTCTCAATTTCTTCTTCCAAACCAGGGGTCATGTCATCAATAGTTTTTCCGGCATTTGCCAATGAAAAGGTGATGAATGCACCACCCTGCTCCAACGAGAAAGGAAAGGCAAATACTTGTAACGCTGTTTGATCCTCATCCACCAAGCGCTTGTACATTCTGGAAGAAGGACCTCCACTTAATACAGAACTTGTCATCTGAAGTGCATAAGCATCATCTGATGTTTGAGGGGGCATTCTATAGCCCATCATCATTGCGGGAAGTTGAATGTTGTCATAAATAACAGCTACTTTCTCACCACCCAAGGCAGGCTCTTGAACCGTAGGTTGAACCACGTCCGCCCCTCTTGGAATTTCTCCAAAATACGCCGCAATCAATTCCTTAGTTTTATCAATGTCGATATCACCAGCGATGCTTAAAGTTGCGTTATTGGGAATATAGAATTTGTCGTAGAACGCCATGAATTCATCCAGTTTAGCAGCATTCAAGTGATCCATAGAACCTATAGGAACCCAGTTGTAAGGATGTTCAGAATACAAACGCTTCATCATGTTTTCCAACCAGGATCCATAAGGCTGGTTGTCTACGCGCTGGCGCTTTTCTTCTTTTACTACTTCTCGTTGCGTTTCCACGCCAATAGTTTGAATGTTTGCATGCAGCATGCGCTCGCTTTCTAGCCAAAGGCCTAATTCCATTTGATTGGAAGGCAATAGCTCAAAGTAAAACGTCCTATCCTGAGAGGTGTTGGCATTTAATGCACCGCCAGCGTTTGTAACATAGCTGTCGAATTCACCACGCTCAATGTTCTCTGATCCCTCGAACAATAAATGCTCAAAGAAATGTGCAAAACCAGTACGTTCAGTTTCTTCGTTTTTACTTCCTACGTGATACAATACAGTTACTGCCGCAATAGGAGTGGTATGATCTTCATGAAGAATAACGTGGAGTCCATTGTCCAGGTCATACTCTTCAAATTCGATTTGGTTTTGAGCACTTAGAGATCCCGAAAGGACCAATGCACCCAACATGATGATATTTTTCATGTGTTATTTTTTTGAATAGCAGCTCAAATATACAAGGTGATTAAGCCTCAAAAAGAATAAACCTTCCACCTTTTTGCAATCTTGATATTTAAACGCTTTGTTATTAAAAGAGTTGTCCTATATTTGCAGCCCATAAAAATCAAGTATAATGTACGCAATTGTTGAGATAGCAGGGCTTCAATACAAAGTTGAGAAAGACCAGCGCTTGTACGTAAACCGCTTGAATCTTGAAGAAGGAGCTAAGGTTAAGTTTGACCGAGTTCTTTTAATAGACTCAGACGGCAAAGTAGAGGTTGGCGCCCCAGTTATAGACGGAGCTAAAGTAGAAGCTACTGTCAACGGAGAAGTTAAAGGTGATAAAGTTCTGATCTTCAAAAAGAAGCGCAGAAAAGGATACCAAAAATTGAATGGCCACCGCCAGAAATTTACTTCTATTACTATTAACAAAATCACTGCAAAAGCTCCAGCCAAAAAGGCAGCAGCTAAAGCAACTGAAGAAAAAGTAGTCGCTCCTAAGAAGCCTGCAGCTAAAAAGCCTGCAGCAAAGAAAGCAGCTCCTAAGAAAGCAGTAGCTAACGCAGACAATAAATAAGATATGGCTCACAAGAAAGGTGTCGGTAGTTCAAGAAACGGACGTGAATCAGCAAGTAAGCGATTGGGTATCAAGATTTTTGGTGGCCAAGAAGCAATCGCAGGAAATATTATCGTACGTCAGCGTGGTACAAAACACAACGCTGGTGAGAATGTAGGTATCGGTAAAGACCATACTCTATTTGCTCTAGCAGACGGTAAAGTAGAATTCCGCAAAAGAAAAGATGATAAATCTTACGTAAGCGTCGTACCTGTCGCTTAATTTAGATCGTTTAAACCATAAATAGACCCGTAGCTCTTTGAGTTACGGGTTTTTTCGTGATGTCACTTTTCATGATTGTTTACCAGCGTTTAGACAGAAGTGTCCCAAAGTCTTTAAATGACCTTGCAGGCGAGATATAACCTTTGGCAATTGATTCTCCACTTGCACCATTGTAAGCTGCACGGGAAAATAACATGATCCTCATCTGGGCAGTGAAATAACGTCCTATGAAAGGTAGGTGCCGTAAAAAACCGAGCGCTCTCATTCTATTGAGCCAAGGAACTCTGTGCAGTAGCTTCAACTGTAATTTAAGTCCTAAGCCGTTTGCCATTCCAGTAACAAGCTCGTTAAAATCTATGTTTTCAGATACTGCGGTAACCGGTGAAGAAATCCTGTTTTCATGGCATCTTCTAAGTATCATTGCTACGTCCCTTACATCCACAACCCCGCTGCAACCATCTGTGATGAACGGAAGGGATTTATCATGAATCCTCTGCCAGAGTTTCTGTGGAGCACTCGACTTTGGGCCAATGCCTAAAATAACTCCCGGACGAACAATGGATACTGACATCCCTTCTGCATTCGCGCGCCATACACTAAGCTCACTTTCCATCTTACTTAAAGCGTAGTCACTAATACTTGCTTTTGATCTTCCAGGGTGAAAGTGTTCTGGGTCTAACGTTTCCGATTCCCCCAATGGTGCAGTTCCCCCTAAGACTGCTATTGAACTTACATGGCTGAAGTGTGCCACTTTCAGAAGTTCAGCTAAAAGTAACACCTCTTCGGTCAACATCGCATTTGAAGTGCTTTTTGAAGTGCCCGGACTAATATTGATCACAGCTGCTGCATGAATCACCTCGCTTGGTAGGGGAAAGTGATTTTTAAGACAGTATTGCTCTAAAATATGGGCGGTATTGTGCGCGTTTAACAGCTCACACGGAACAAAATGGATGTTTTTATGAGTTTTAATGGTGCCATCCGGAAGTTTATAAAAGTCTTCTACCCAGTTAATTTGATCAAGATTTGAAGACGCCCTAACCGGGCATATGACCTGCCCTGTATAGGCTATAGAGGATCCGAAGCCAAGAAATTCTGCCAAAAGAAAAGAACCTAATTGACCTGTGGCTCCAGTTAAAAAAATAGTTGGTGTAGAATCCATAGCATTTGAACGTTCTGTGAAAGTAGTGGTTATTATTTTTGTAGTTCAATACTTCCTTCATGAAAAAATCTGACATCCTAAAGGCCCTTGAAAAGGTAGGTACAAGCACGGAGTCGAACATCGTCAGTGGCGGTCTAGTTCGCAATATTCAAATATTTGGTGACGAGGTTATTATTGACGCAGAAAGCGTTAGCCCCACCCTACAAGCCAAAAAAAAATTAGAGGTAGATATCATGACAGCGATTCACAATGATGTGAATGTCAAAGCCAAAATCATAGTTCATGTTACCGTGAGCGAAAAAGCAAAAGAAGTTGCTGCAAATGTTATCAAGGGGGCTTCCATACCTGGCGTTAAAAGCATCATTGCTATAGCTTCCGGTAAAGGGGGTGTTGGGAAGAGTACAGTTACGGCAAACCTGGCTGTTACCTTGCATAAAATGGGTTTCAAAGTGGGCCTTATAGATGCTGATATTTACGGTCCTTCAGCACCACTTATGTTTGACATCCAACATGCAAAACCACTCACGGTGCATGTAGATGGCAAAAACCTCATGGGACCTGTAGAGGGATATGGAGTTAAGCTAATGTCTATAGGTTTCTTTGCCAACACAGATCAAGCGGTGGTATGGAGAGGTCCTATGGCGACAAAAGCCTTGACGCAGATGATTCACGATACGCATTGGGGCGAATTAGATTTCTTATTGATTGACCTACCTCCCGGTACCGGTGACATTCATTTGAGTATGGTCCAGAATCTCCCTGTCACTGGCGCTGTGATTGTCAGTACACCTCAAAAAGTCGCACTTGCTGATGCCCGTAAAGGTGTCGCTATGTTCAAAATGGAGCAAATCAACGTCCCCGTTTTAGGAATTCTCGAAAACATGAGCTATTTCAGCCCACCAGAGCAGCCTGAAAAGAAATATTATCTGTTTGGCAAAGAGGGTGCGCAGAAATTAGCCAAGACCATGGAGGTGCCATTTTTAGGGGAGTTACCGCTTATTCAGAGTATTCGAGAAGCTGGAGATGTTGGTCGACCAGCTGCTTTACAAGAAGGAACAAACATTCCGTTGGCTTTTGACGAAATCGCTCGTAATATTGTAAGTGAGGTTGCAAAGCGCAATAAAGACCTACCGCCAACAGAAATAGTTCGTATCACAACGATGGCGGGCTGTTCTCCTAAAAAATAATCGCTTGTGAGTTCACTACACGAAAGAATTGAAAAAGCTCTAGATGAAGTCCGACCATTCCTCGCCAATGACGGTGGAGATGTATCGCTCGAAAGAATTGATGGAGATACTGCGGAAGTTAAATTTCACGGGGCGTGTGTAGGCTGTAAAGTCAGCGACTTTACCTTAAAGGGTGGTATAGAAACAACTGTAATAAAATATGCGCCTGAAATAAAGCGCGTCATAGCCGTTAAGGCTTAAATCATATAACTCATGCTGCAAATTCAGCGTATAAGACAAGAACCCGAAGCAATTATAGCTGGCTTGAAGAAGCGTGGCATAGATGCTACGCAAACCGTTAACATGCTCATTGAATTGGACGGAGAAAGACGTCAAATACGCCATTCAATGGAGGAAAAGCAGGCACAGAGTAATGCTCTAGCAAAAGAAATTGGAGTGTTTTTCAAAAGTGGTCGTGCTGAAGAGGCCAATGAACTCAAAACGCAAACTGCACGGCTAAAGCAAGAGATCAAAGAACTCAATGAGGAAGTTTCTCTGTTAGAACAGAATGAACACGACTTGTTAATATCATTACCCAACGTTCCTCACCACAGTGTAAAGGCTGGGAAGGATGAAAAAGACAATGAAGAAGTGGGGCGTCACGGAGAAATTCCATTGCTTCATAAAGGAGCGAAACCTCACTGGGATCTGGCCAGCGATTACAACCTTATTAATTTCGAATTGGGCGTAAAAATCACAGGAGCAGGATTTCCGGTTTACATCAATTATGGCGCAAGGCTTCAGCGTGCCATGATCAATTTCTTCCTAGACGAAAACCGCGCCGCAGGATATACAGAGTACCAACCTCCGCACTTTGTGAATGCGGCATCTGGCTACGGAACAGGTCAATTACCTGATAAGGAAGGGCAGATGTATGAAATGCCAGTAGACGGTCTTTATGCTATCCCCACTGGAGAAGTACCTATTACAAATATTTTTAGAGACGACATCGTAAATTCGAAAGATTTCCCCATCCAAAGCACGGGTTATACCCCTTGTTTTCGTCGAGAAGCAGGTTCTTATGGAAAGGATGTACGCGGTCTGAACCGACTACACCAATTTGATAAAGTTGAAATTGTCAATATTACAGATCCCGAGTCTTCTTATGCACTTCTTGATGATATGGTGGCTCATGTAGCCAGTCTATTGCAAAAACTAGAGCTTCCTTATCGCATATTGCGTCTATGTGGAGGCGATGCTGGGTTTACTGCAGCACTTACTTATGATTTTGAAGTCTACAGCGCAGCCCAAGAGAGATGGCTTGAAGTGAGTTCTGTGTCGAATTTTGAAACCTTTCAAGCTAATAGGCTAAAGTTACGTTACAAGGATGCTGACGGAAAAACCCAATTATGTCACACGCTCAATGGCTCCGCTATGGCCTTGCCGAGAGTATTAGCATCACTGTTGGAGAATCATCAAACTCCAGAAGGTATTAAAATCCCGAAAGCTTTAGTTTCATACACCGGGTTTGACATGATCAAGTAATGCGAATAAGCCTCCTTCTTCTTTCGTTTATACTGCTGTTTACGCATTGTAACCAGGAGGCCTGGCGCGTAGAAATGACCTCGCGATTAGATTCAATGGTTACCTTAAGCAGCAGCCACGAAACCGTGGTTGAGGGCATAGACAGCAATGTTGTGTATGATGCCTATATGAAAATGGGTGCGTTTCAGATTTTTTTCAATGAAAATCTCGAGGAAATGGAGAAACTTGGAATCTCAAAAAAAATGTATACTGGGCCTTTGTTTCAAATGGACAACTGCGTCAAATACTATGGAAGAGTTGTTGGATCATATAGCGCTAAAATAAACAGCTCCTATAATACTACGCAGCTTTCTTCACTACTAAAATCAGTAGATCAAAAACAATTAGACAGTGTGTCTGCCATTAAATACTTTAATGATGAGGCCTTTGTGTTGCAGGATGCAGATCGTCGACTTAACAAAAGCTATGGAGGCTGTTATTCCTGTCTGAGAATCCAAGACAGTCTTTCCTATCAATTAGACTCGCTCAAGAATTTTATCTTAGCGACTCATGCACAAGACTAAGCTACTCTTACTTCTTTTACTTCCATTATACCTTTGGAGTCAACCTAGAACTAATCCTTCCAATCGCTTGTCCGATTGTGACTCTCTGCTTACCGCACTCGATTTTAAGAACGGAATTGACTGTGTTAAATATTTCTACAACAACAACCCCCAAGGTCCTGCTTACGAAAAGCTACTAGACGCCTATTTACTCGCAGGAGATTCTTTAAATGCGTGGAAGCTTGTTAGGATTCAAGATAAAAAACACGGTGCTTCCAGGCCTCAATACATGATTGATCACTGGTATTTAAGCGAGGCTATACAAAGAAATGGCCCCTCATTGCAAGACATAGAAGATGCTATTCGCGAAAACCCATATTCCATTAGAAGCGCTGGTAAACAGCTCGAAAAGTATGGCTCTATTGAATTCGCCGTTGCGCTTTATGAGGTCGCGGAATCCCTTCAACCGTCATTAAAAACTGCCTTTGAGCGGGCGCAACTCTATGCGCAACTAGGACAGTTTGATAAACAATATGATGCTTATTTGCAAGCGATCACCCAAAACAAGGGAAGCTACAACTCCATAAAACAGCGCATCTCACAAAACCTTAGTGAGGATGCAAATGGAACACACAACACCGCTATAAAAACAGCTTTACTGGGTCGAATAAAAACAGATTCTGATCCCATTTTCGAAACGTTGCTTCTATTCGTTTTTAGGCAAGAAGGGAACTACGAAGCAGCCTTTGACTGGTTGAGAGCGAAAAGCAAAAAGGATGATTTTCGCCCACAAGAATTCATTTTACTTGCAAGAACATGTGAACGTTCAGAACAGCTCTCATTGGCTGAAGCCTGTTATGATTTTTTAATCCTTAACAACGGTAAATCAAATTCCTCACGTTGGTTAAATAACGTCCTATTGTCCCAGCTTAAACTGTTGGAGCGCATGCAATTAACAGAAAAGGCCCAAGCACTGGTAAATGCCTTTAGCACGAATGAATGTAGCCCCTGTTTTCAATGGGAGTTATACCGTGCGGAATATCATTTTAAAGGAAGTGACCTTAGCGCTGCCGCCCTTTCCAAACTTCAAGACGCTTTACTATTACTCAGATCTACCTACCGGTCTTCATTGGAGTTAGGGATGACCTACTTAACCTCAGGAAACAACCTGCTTTTAGTAGGTCATTACGAAGAGGCTTTGTTGGAATATGCCCGAGCCGAAAGTAAGCTGGGTGACTCTAACGAAGGTGACCTAGCTCGTTTAGGCAGGGCTATGTCTGCGTTTTATAGTGGTGATATTTCTTGGTCCAAAACTCAATTAGAGGTTTTGATACAGTCTACAAGTAAATCCATTGCCAATGATGCTATGGAAAATGCTTTGTTAATTTCTGCCAACAGTGTGGAAGATACGTTGATGGAGGGGCTGTACTTGCTCAGGGAGCCTATGCTTTTGGAACAGCGTGGAAGACTCCTGGAGGCGGAAAAGGGCTATATTAAACTAAAATCCGTGCTCATTGCTAACGAGGTTTACGATGACGTTTTGTACAAACTGGGCCGGGTACAAATGGAATTGGCCAAGTATACTGACGCTGCAAATACCTTCTTAGAGTTAGGCAGCGCAGCGGGAGAAGGAATGTGGAAAGAAGAAAGCCGTTACTTTCGAGCTAAAGCGATGTGTTTAGACCAGGATATAGGTGCCCAAGCGGCATTAGAGGACTATCTGATTTCCTATCCGGCTGGCCTTTACACGGAACAAGCAAGACAGTTCTATCGTACCTTAGCGCTATGAATGAACACATCTATAATGTAACTATCGTAGTTAGTCCAGAAATGGAAGTGAAATGGATCGCCTGGATGAAAACAGTCCATATACCTGAGGTTATGGAAACCGGATTATTTCAAAGTTATATGTTCACCCAAGTATATCCGGAACAAGAACAAGACCAGCCTAGTTTTAGCATACAGTACAGGGCCATTGATCTTCAAAGTATTCAGCTGTACATGGAAATGTATGCACCAGTGCTTCAAGAGAAATCTGCTAAGGCATGGGGAAACCATGCACTCGCTTTCAGAACTATTCTGGAAGTATTGGACGATAAATAAATGAAAGATTCTTCGATATTTGAATTAAGTAACGGCTTACAATGTGCGTTTCAGCAAAATCGCAGTACCGTTGCTCATATCGCCGTGGCCATAAAAGCTGGCTCTAGAGATGAACTAGCCCACCAACAGGGACTGGCACATTTCATAGAACACAATCTTTTCAAAGGCACTTCCAAACGAAAGGCATACCATATTCTTTCTAGACTTGATGATGTAGGTGGAGAACTAAATGCCTATACCACGAAGGAGGAGACCATTATTCATGCTAGCTTTTTAAAGGGCGATGTTCGTAGAGCACTTGATTTAGTAGCAGATGTTGTCGCAAACAGCATATTCCCAGTTAAAGAATTAGAAAAAGAAAAGGATGTCATTAAAGACGAAATTTATAGTTACAAAGACAGCCCTAGCGAGCGCATCTTTGATGATTTCGAAGACCTCGTCTTTCGAGGAGATCCTCTAGGTAGAAATATTTTAGGAACGCCCGAGAGCGTTGACGGGTTAAACAGAGACGATATACTTGAGTTTATTGGCCGTACCTACAGTGCAGATCGAATAAAAATCGCAGTTACTGGAGCTTTTGGACTGGAGCGCACAAAGCGAATGGTCGAGGAGTATTTTGGACCTTGGAAGCCTGCTAAAACTACTTGGCAGAATACCTTCAAGGGAGAGTTTAAACCTGAGAAAATAGTAGAACCTGTCGCTCAATTTCAGGACCACTACATGATCGGATGGCGCATTCCTGGCATTTTCGATGAAAAAAGACATGCACTCGTATTGCTCAACAATGTACTAGGAGGACCTGCGATGAACAGCAGGCTAGGGTTGAACATACGTGAGAAACATGGGATAGCGTACAATATTGAAAGCTACATGAACCTCTACACGGATATTGGTATGCTTGGCGTATATCTAGGATGTGATTCAGCCCAAACAAAAAGAGCCACAGCCCTTGTCGCAAAGGAGATAGAAAAGTTTCAAAACAAACCCCTAGGAACGCTACAGCTGAGTAAGGCTAAAAATCAATTTCTAGGCCAGATGGCTTTGGGAGAAGAGAACGGATTGAACTCCGCTATAGGCGCCGCTAGATCCCTACTACACTTTGGTAAGGTTAATACCTTTCAGCATGTAATCGGTAAAATCAGGGACATCACATCTGAAGAAATCAGGGATGTTGCAAATGAGTTCCTTACTCCAGATAAATCGTATGAATTACTTTACAAAAAACCGTAATTCATGGAATTCTTAAGTGATGACATCCATGCTTACATCAGTGAGCATACAACAAAGGCACCAGATTTTCTAGACGATCTTGAACGCGAAACGTGGTTGAAAGTAATCATGCCAAGAATGTTAAGCGGACATGTACAAGGGCAAATTCTCAAGACCTTGTCCCTGATGAAAGCACCCACCTATATTTTAGAGGTTGGTACTTTTACAGGATACGCATCACACTTCTTAGCTGAGGGTCTTACCGAAAACGGAGAGTTTCACGCGATTGAAATCAATGAAGAGTTAGAGCCTATTATCAAAAAATACTGGTCGCTCAGTCCAAAGCATGAGCAAATGCAGCTTCATATAGGGCCAGCTTCTGAGTTACTAGAGCAGATTCAGCGCCCCTGGGACCTGGTCTTCTTAGATGCCGACAAGAAAGGTTTATTAGCCTACTATGAATTATTGATTCCTTTGCTTCCTGTAGGGGGTATATTACTCGTAGACAATATCCTGTGGTCTGGTAAAGTGGTAGAGGAATTGGCCACTAATGACAAGGACACAAAAGCCATCCTTGCACTCAATAAACACATCAATAATGACCCACGTGTAGAACAAGTTATTCTAAGCGTTCGCGATGGAATTATGATGGTAAGAAAAATATAGATTTTTTTAGTGGTATTCTGTATCTTGTACCTTCAATTCATATTATAAAAACGACTTATGAAAAAAGTTTTACTCCTTGCCGCAGTGGCACTAGGGTTGAGTACAATGGGTCAAGACGCAATGAACAGCCGTTTATTGCAGACCGAGATCACTCCAACCTCAGCAGCTAAAGAAAAAGTAGAAGACATCCTCATCAATAGAGGTGGCGCATTAGACGCAAACTACGACTACACTGATTTCCTATACCAGTTCTACAGCTCAGACATGGTATTAGGTGCTATCACTACAACACCAGATTCTTCTACTGTAATCGTATACAGTGATGGAACTCCTGGATACTCTTACAACCATGCGGTTGGGGCAGTATATGACTTTAACTATTACGGTTGGGGTGACAATGAATTCAACGAAACAGATCAAGTAACTATTGATTCTTTATTCGTTATTGGTGGTTATGATATCTATAACAGTTCTGATACTGATAAAATTCGGTTTACAATATTCAAAGGGGCAAACAGCTTTGCCGCACCATTCTCAGGTGTACAATATAATGCAGGTACTTTCGCCGCTTTAGATGTGGCAGCAACGCCAACTGCTAAAACCATGGATTATGCTGGTAGCGCATCGGATGGCAACCAAGGTGGCCCTACTGCAAGTAATACGTTGACTATTGACTACACATTGAGTGCTGCTGATACTTCAGTTGCCGTTGTTGGTGTGGAAGTTCCTAACGGTGGCTTAACGATGAATGGTAACGAGTTATTAGGCATCTTTATTGAGTACCTACCAGGTGGAAATACAACATCTGATACGATCAACTACCAAACAGCTTCAGGTGATATTAACCCTTTTGCGTTCTATTACTACCGCGAAGGAAACACCAGTGCACCTCAAGGGTATTTTATCCAGGATTATGACAGCACATCAACTAACTGTTCGAACTTCTTGTTCAATACAACACGTTACGCTGCACACGCTGGGACTTCAGCTTGGAGAAATGACCAAACGAGTATCAACATGAACTACTCACACCTTATTTGGGTGGCTGCTTCTGGTACTTCTACTATGACTATTCAAGATGCGGACCTTTCTACCGTTTCTGTTTTCCCTAATCCATCTAATGGAGTAGTGAACGTAGAGCTAAACGCTACAACATCTGCTGCAGTCACTGTGGTTGACGTTCTAGGTCAGGTGATTTACTCCGCGAATACAAACTTCGTAGCAGGCCAGCGTCAAATGATTGACCTAAGCAACAACGCAAAAGGTATGTACATCCTCTCTATTGAAGGTGAAGGTGTAAATACTGTAGAGCGTATTACAATCAAGTAATCCCTCATTTGCATAACACATTCCCCAGCCCGGGCTCCAATGGAGCCCGGGCTTTTTTTTGTAAACCAAAAAAATCGCGCTAAAAGCGCGATTTAAAATTCATGTAGTAGACCGTAAGATTGGTTTTCTGGGGTGCCTATTTTCTCAAAGCGGCCCTCACCTGTTTGAATAACTTTGATTTGAATACATATTCCTCCACATCAGCGTTAGTACTGCCTAAAACTTCGTTATTCGTGCCTTCCCATACTTTGTAACCGTCTTTCATAAAGACTACATGATCACCTATCTCTAGCACAGAGTTCATGTCGTGCGTATTGACTATGGTCGTCATATTAAATTCGTGGGTCAATTCTTGAATCAATTGATCAATCACTATCGCAGTCTCTGGGTCTAAACCAGAATTAGGCTCATCACAGAATAAATACTTTGGATTCATTGAAATCGCACGGGCAATAGATACACGCTTCTGCATTCCTCCAGATATTTCAGCTGGGAACATATCGCCGGAACCTTGAAGTCGCACACGATCCATGACAAAACTTACACGCTCATCCTTTTGGTGCTCTGTCATATTAGAGAACATATCCAAAGGAAATCTGATGTTCGCAGCAACACTCATGCTGTCAAATAAAGCACCACCTTGAAACACCATCCCAAGCTCTTGACGTAAAAGCTTGCGACGTTCTTTTGTCATTTCGCCTAGAATTTCATCACCATAATGAATACTCCCCTGATCAGGATCATAGAGGCCTAATATGGTTTTTAAAAAAACAGTCTTACCTGATCCGGAACGGCCAATGATGAGGTTCGTCTTTCCTGGGATGAAATCAACATCAATTCCCTTCAGAACCTGATTATCTCCGAATTGTTTGTGGATGCCTTTAACCTGTATCATGCGTTCAAGATTAAATCGGTCAAGACATAATTCGCTAAAATGATGGCTAAACAAGAGCGTACTACCGCGTTAGTGCTTGCTACACCGACCTCAACAGCTCCACCCTTAACCGTATAACCACAATAGGCACTGATGCTACCTATGATGAAGGCATAAGCAACAGTTTTTATGAGTGCGTAGAACGTATAAAACGGCATAAACTCCATTCTATACCCAATCAATGTATCTGAAAATGATATGAGTCCCAACGCACCTCCCACCATATAACCTCCCCACAACCCAAGAGCTATGGATAAGATAATGAGTATTGGATTAAATAGGAGTTGGGCTACTATTTTAGGCAGTATTAAAAAGCTTGCACTATTTACTCCCATTACCTCTAACGCATCAATCTGCTCAGAAACCCTCATAGTACCTAGACTAGATGCGATATTTGACCCCACTTTTCCAGCTAAAATCAAGCTAATTACGGTAGGGCTAAACTCTAAGGTGATAGATTCGCGCGTCGCTATTGCGATGTAGTAAGCAGGAATAAGTGGGTCACTTAAATTAAGTGCCGTTTGAATAGTTACCACAGCACCCATGAATACTGAAAGTATAGCTACGATACCAATAGAATCTAAACCCAACAGTCTAATCTCCTGAAGCAAAGCCCGGTAAAAGATTATCCAGCGGTCCGGACGTCTAAAGACTTTAGACATCAACATGGCATAAGCACCAATTCCTTCAAAAAAGTTCGTGATCATGTGGCTAATTTACATTTTCTTTGAAGTACAAACTCCTTTACTATGAAGAGAATTGCCATTATTTCCGTTGTGTTTATAGCACTTGCCTTGAGCAGTTGTGGATCGAGAAGAGACTGTGATTGTCCATCATTCTCTTCTATTGATCAGAATGAATCCACTTCGCAAGGATAAATGGACTTTGATCCGCTACTTCCTTATTTACCCGAAGGCGATTTCATTCCCTTGTTAAACAAATGGCTTGAGAAAGAGAAATTCGAGCTCATTCTGCACCGTCCTCGTGCTACGAAGCTTGGCGACTTCAGACCTCCGCGACAGGGAAGTATAGCTAAAATCACCCTCAACAGTAATCTAGGACCTTACCAGTTCCTAACCACGCTGACCCATGAGATTGCACATTTGAAAGTCTGGAATGCACATGCACGTAAAGCGTCACCGCATGGAATAGAGTGGAAAACTGTTTTTGGTGAGATGCTTCAAGAATTGGCAATTTATCAGACATGGCCGGAAGCATACCTTGCGGCCATATTAAGACATGCCAACAGACCTAAATCTTCTGTAGGCGCGGACCCAGATTTACAGAAAGTAATCTTACGATTAGACCATAACAGTGAAGTATTTCTGCTGCAAGATGTCCTAAACGGAGCAAACTTCATCTTTAAAGGGCGGGCTTTTAAACGACTCGAAAAAAGACGTACACGAGCATTAGTTTTAGAAATCTCTTCTGGAATGAAATACACTATTCCTCTAGTCGCCCAAGTTGAGCCGCAGGATTAGTACATTTGCATCAAATTCGTTTCTCATGGCAAAGAACATCTTCTCCACAGGATATACTCTAGGCATTCTAGGGGGTGGCCAATTAGGCAAAATGATGCTGTACACTGCCCGCAAGTTTGACATCCGTACGAGAGTATTAGATCCTAGTCCCGATGCACCTGGTCAATATGGAGCGCACGAGTTCGTGATTGGAGATTTAATGGATTATCAAGCAGTGATGGATTTCGGGGCACATTGCGACACATTGTGTATTGAAATCGAATCTGTCAATGTGCAAGCATTAAGAGATCTACGGTCCATGGGCAAGAAAGTTCATCCAAACCCGGATAGCCTGGAGATCATTCAAAATAAGACGAAACAAAAAAAATTCTACGCTGACCACGGTATTCCAACAGCAAAGTTTGAAATGGTCCATGGACATGATGAGCTTAAGACAATATTATCTAACTGGAACCTACCCTTTGTTTGGAAAGCATCCACAGGTGGTTATGATGGTTTTGGTGTTATTGTTTGTAGGTCTACAGCGGATGTCAAGCTTATCCCTGATACCCCTGGAATGCTGGAGGACTTCGTTGATTTCGATTTAGAAGTAAGCGTTATTGTTGCTCAAAATGAAAGTGGCGACATTAAAACCTTCCCTGTTGCCGATCAAGAATTTCACCCAACCGCCAATCAAGTGGAATATGTGTTGTGTCCATCTGTGTTGACAGAAGATATGCAGCGTAGAGCTCAGGAAATAGCAATTAGAACCGCCAAGGCCTACGATATTTGTGGCTTATTAGCGGTGGAACTCTTCGTTACACCCTCTGGAGAAATCATGGTTAACGAGGTAGCTCCTAGGCCTCATAACAGCGGTCATCATACCATAGAGGCTTGTTATACATCTCAGTTTGAGCAGCATATTAGGGCTGTCTTGGATTTGCCGTTGGGCTCCACTGAATTAAAGTGTCCTGCAGTTATGGCGAATCTTGTGGGAGCCGAGGGGTATTCGGGTAATGTGATTTACGATGGCTACAATGATCTACTGGGCGAGGCAGGGATCAATATTCATATTTATGGCAAAGCACAAACCCGTCCATTTAGAAAAATGGGGCATGTGACTGCCATTTCCAATTCACGCGAAGAAGCAAGAGTAAAAGCAGAATGGGCAAAGAATAGTATCTTGGTCAAAACTCAAGACAACGCTTTAGGGCAAAAGCTATAGACAATGGTAGGAATCATCATGGGCAGTACATCAGATCTGCCGATCATGCAACAAGCAATAGACGTACTCACAACTCTTCAAATAGCCTTTGAAGTAGACATTGTTAGCGCACACCGCACCCCTGAGAAATTGATGGATTACGGGACAAACGCACACCTTAGAAATATTAAAGTCATCATTGCTGGTGCTGGTGGCGCGGCGCATTTACCCGGGATGATCGCTTCATTAAGCCCACTCCCTGTTGTAGGTGTTCCCATAAAGAGCTCCAACTCAATTGATGGATGGGACAGCGTTTTGTCTATTCTTCAGATGCCAGGTGGTGTGCCGGTAGCAACAGTTGCACTCGACGGAGCTAAAAATGCAGGAATACTCGCAGCGCAGATAATTGGATCCTCTGATAAAGAGGTTTTAGACCGTATAATGGCCTACAAAGAAGATCTTAAAGTCAAAGTCTTAAAAGGAGCTGAGGAAGTCAAAGCAAACTATAATCGTTAGCGATTATAGGCACTGGCTCATCGTTATTAGCTTATTACAAGCTCTTTAAATGCTGCACTAGAATCTCTTTCTTCCTATTGCTTACGGGCACTGTAGATCCTTCAGTTAAAAGCAAGTATCCGCCGTCAGCACTTACGTATCTAGAAATCATTTCAAGGTTTACAAGGTGACTCTTATGTACTCGCTCGAAGCCTGCGGGTCTTAATAAGGTCTCATAGTCCTTCATGGTTTTTGAAGCCAGCACACTGGTTTTATTCTTTAAAAAGAATTGGGTATAATTTGAGCTGCTCTCGCACCGTACAATCTCATTTACATTGAGAATATACATTCCTTCCGTCGTAGGGATGACTAATTTTTTAGGAGCGCCCTTTGCTGCCTGAGTAACTACCTCTTGACGGTCTGTGCTTACACGTTCACCTGCTTTGCGAACTGCCAACACTAAATCCTCAGCATCGATTGGCTTCAATAAATAATCCAGGGCAGCGTATTTAATAGCTTGTACTGCGAACTCGTCGTGGGCAGTTGTAAAAATAAGTGATGGAAGCTCATCCCCATTCCACTGGTCTATCAGGTCAAAGCCACTTTCCCCATTTAAGTTGACATCTAAGAATACCACATCCACCTCTTCCTCATGTAAGACAGCGAGGGCTTCTTTTACGCTCCTGCACATTCCAATTATAGTGACTTCCGGGCAAAATAGGTTCAACTTACCTTTCAGACTTTCTAGTACTGGCTGTTCGTCGTCTAATAATAGTACATTCATGGAAGTGACATAAATTGATTTAACTAAATCTAAGATTTAATCTAATGCATGAGTACTCAAAATGAGTGAAACGTGGGTTCCAAAAATTGAAGAGTCCATAGTACTCGAAATAATGCTCATCTGAAAGACGGATTGATGCTTCTTACTAAGCAATTCAAGACGCTCCTCTATAATTGCCAGCCCATGAGACTGATCTGTACCTAATACCTTCTGATAGCCAGGTCCATTATCTTTAACCGTTACGAGAATACCGTCAGAGGTCGCTGAGACATGAACCTTTATCGCAGCATCTAAGTTTAACTGCATGTTAGGCCTGACGGCATGCTGAACCGCATTTTCAATGATGGGTTGCAACAGCAATGGCGGGAGAAAGGTGTCAAATTGATCAATCTCATCATCAACAACCATATCGAAATCAAACGACCCATAACGCAGCTCACATAATGCAATATATTGCTTTAGCAACTCTACCTCATCAGCTAAAACCATCGTGGTGCTTCTAGATCCATCTAGTGTCAAGCGCATAAGTTTAGCCAGTTTTCCCATATAATTCACGGCATCTTTAGGCTGGTTTGTGAAAATGAAATTAGAGATCGCATCCAATGCGTTAAACAAAAAGTGCGGATTCATTTGACTGCGTTTACTGGCCAATTCAGCATCTGCCAAACGCTCGGTTAATTCTAACTTCGCGTCTGCTTTTTGACGTAATTGGCGCTGCCAAAAAATAACGATTGCAGAAATCAAGAGAATAATGACGCTCCAAAATATTGGTCTTTTATACCACGGAGCGCTAATGAGATAGGACAATCGCATAGAATTCGCCCCCTGAAAATCGAGTCGAGTACTCAGTTGCACATCCAACTCATACTTACCTGGAGCAGGATGGTCGAAAATTACAGGAGACGTAGGGTCCCATATTTGCCAATCTTCCCCATTGAAACTATAACGAGCTAAAACCGGACTTGCACTAGCTAATTTTATGTCTGCCGCAAAACCAATAGAATGTGGAGCAATTTGCAATTCATCAAATGATGCCACCGGCAAACCATCTTCTGTAAAACTCAAATCCCATTTGGATATGGGGCTTGGTAATCCACGATTAGCAAAGGCGTACACTCCGTTTGGAGTCGCCACCCATAATTCGCTTCCAATAAGAGCTACATCATAATTGCCTGGCTTTGGCGGCATGAACCCTCTGCTTCTACCAATCAAAAATTGTGCTGTGTCATTTCGGATTGCTACTAGTCCTTTAGATGAAATTTGGTACTCCATATTACCAATAGTATCAGCGGAATATAAATCAGTATTTTTCTCTACAACTCTCTGAGTAATCGGTGCAACATCATCAGAAGACCAGTCTCCCGAAAGAATTTTATTTAAGGGTATTGAGCCAATTGGCGTTCTTGCCATAGCACCATCAAAAGAGAAAATAGGCATACCTCCACCTACCTTATGCCAGTGCCCTCTCCATGAATAATATCCACCTTCCGTGCTGAGCAATAAACCCTCTTGGGTTGGTGCAATGTCGAAGATCAAGCCTTTAAAGGTCGTTTCATCTAAGAGCATACCTTCTTCTGAATAGATCAAAAGTTTTGGACCAGTTCTTAGAAAAACTACCCCGGATTTAAGATCGGGGAAAGGCGCCAACTCCGTACTTGAAAATCGCCAAAAACCTGAAGCCTCACTAAACTTGATCTTAGCGTAATCGCTGTATTGAACTTTTAATAAGCCCTCTGTTACGATGAAATTCGTACCACTGGCATTGGTAAGGTCCAGCGGATACGACTGAAGAACACCCTCCGTTAACGGCACTAAAGAATCCGATACTACGGTAAATCCAAATACCGTCTTGCGTGAATAGTTTGCAAACTGCTCAGAGGCGACGATGCTGTTTTCTACCAGTTCAAAGACCCCTGAACCCTGCGTTCCTATATACAATCGCTCTCCATGCCAAGCAATGCTAATCACTGGATCAGAAGGGAAACCCTCGGCTGGACCAAAAGATTGCCCATAGGTGAACATGGGAATCAAAACGAGTAAAAACAAACATCTAATCTTCATACCACAATGTTAGCGAAAAGGAAGATGCGTAGGGGTCTACTTTATCTGAATTTCACAAGATATATGTAACTCTAAGTCATCAAAATCAGTCCAGGTATTCTGGAGCATTTCGCGCTCGTTGAGCAATTGGGGTTTACGTTGTTATAAACAGTGACTGCAAGTCTACGGTCCTCATTAGTCTATATTTCTCTGCTCAAAAAATTATAGTTATCCGATTTTATGTCCGCAACGTTGAATGACTTTTAGTATTAATTTTTACTTAATCTACTCACATCATGTATTAGCAAATACTTATATTCGCGTTTTTGTACCAACTACCATTTATGAACTATACATTCCGTCAACTTGAAGTTTACCATGCGGTAGGGAGCCTATTGAGTTTTACCAAGGCCGCAGCAAAACTGTATCTCACTCAACCTGCGGTTAGCATTCAGTTCAAGACATTCTCCCAACAATTTGACTTTCCACTAATAGAATACCAGAGCAAAAACATGGTTCTTACGGAGCTCGGTGAAGAGGTTTTTATACGGGTCAAACAGATACTAGATCATGCAGCTGCCCTCAGTACTTTTAATACGAGTTTAAAAGATAAACTTGCCGGGACATTGACCATATCTGTGGTGAGTACGGGTAAATATATCATGCCTTACATCGTAAAAACCTTCATTGACGCTCATCCGGATGTAGATTTAGTAATGGATGTTAATAATCGCTTGAAGGTTATAGAATCTCTAGAAAAAAATAGTGTTGACTTTTCCCTGGTGAGTGTACTGCCGAAAAACTTACCTGTCAAAACGCTTGAGCTCATTCCGAATGAATTATACCTCATGGGAAGTCCAATGCAAAAGAAGCTCTGGAAAACGCATAACATGAGTCAAATGACTTATCTCTTACGTGAAAGGGGGTCTTCAACTAGAAGTCATATGGAAAAATTCTTATCAATGATCCGGGTAACACCTAATAAAAAAGTGGAATTAACATCCAACGAAACCGTAAAGCAAAGTGTGATCGCTGGATTGGGCATTTCTGTTATGCCAGTAATAGGAATAACAAGAGAACTTAATGAAGGTACTGTTGTAATCATTCCGCATCCAAAACTACCCATCAAGACAAATTGGAACTTAATCTGGCGTCAGCAAAAGGAGCTAACACCAGTTGCATCAGCGTTTTTAAAACATTTAGAAGATCACAAAGAGTCTATACTCAAAGAGTTCAAAACTTAACTACTTTTATCTAATGAGAAAATTACTACCCTTATTGCTATTGCCCTTGATTTTCATAGCCTGCACAACAGATGCAAAACGCATGGAAATGCAAACGGATGCCATGCTGGAATTTATGGATGCTTCTGGATTGGACTTTACCGCAACAGGGACAGGTCTTTATTACCATATTGAAAAAGAAGGTGATTTAAGTCGAATTCCTGATTCATCACATCTGGTGAGCTTCAAGCATGTAGGCTACCTCATAGACAGCTCCGTGTTCTCTAACGGATGGTATGCATCAGGATTTTATCCTCTTCCCGGACTGGTTCAAGGATTCCAAGAAGGCCTTAAGATAGTGGGTGAAGGTGGAAGAGCCGTCGTCGTATTTCCTTCTAACCTGGGTTATGGCGAGGACGGTGCCAGTACAGTACCGGCATGGAGTCCGTTGATTTTCAGACTCGAACTCGTTTCTTATTACTAGATTTAAAAATTGTTTTTAAGTACTAGTTCTTCACATTTTTAGCATTAGAAATTCAGTAGGCGCAATTTTCAGGGAAACGCTTAGGCATGACCCGTTACACTTCTTATGCTCACCTACTTTTTTACATTCCCCTTTGGCTGCTTCCGTGCTATCAGCTTGAATATTCGATAGAGGGTACTCACTTCGTAAACGCTAGCAGTTCATCCATCGCTATAAGTCATCCAAAGGCGCGAATCTGGACTCAACTAAATACTGCACCCGCGTTCACTCAAAGCAAATTCATTTTTGGTGTCCCCATTTCCTTGAATGAGTATAGCGGCCTACTATTTAATGTTGGATTAGAGAGCACCCGTGTTTCAGGGGGCAAACCCTATCGTAATCCGTTTCTGAGCTCAGCGATAGTTCACCACTCCAGGGATAATCTCATCACGTTTATAGGAGGTAGTATGAAGGTTTCAAGGCGTCCTATAATGGACTATTGGGAGGCTAGACAGCTATACACAATAGACAAAACCTGGTCGATAGGTTGTGGCTGGCGTTACACTGCCCTCTCTCAGCATCAGCTTCTGCTCAATGCCAATTATATTCACAAGCGGGTTCATCTTCATATACTCCAGCAAGGGTCGTTTACAGCAATTGGATGCACACTTAAAAGAGAAAAATGGCACTTTCAGTGTACCCTATCAAACTACCATACGACTGGGTACCAAACCTTTTATACGCCATGAAGTGGCTTTTGCTGTTTTTAATACCTACTGGACTTTTCGCTCAGCATCCTCCAGATGAAGATTCTCCAGGATATCAGGAGATGATGGATACTCTATCCCTGAATAATATTAAACCTCAATTTTTATGGAGCATGTTCCAGTTGGAAAAAGAAGCGGTTTTCAACTTCTTTGAATATCGCAATGCTTACGGCTATTTTGTCAATATGGAGGAACTCTATTTTATTGAAGGCATCGATACCTTGATCGTAAATAGAATACTATCAGCGCTTCCTTTAAACGGCTTTAACGTTCCTAAAAACGCTGCCTTACTTAAGGCTCAGTTTCGGCATAGCGCAAGTTCTTGGAGCGCAAATTCATCCTTGATTTTTAACGAAAAGAACCTCAGCGGTGCCCTACATACCAATACCGGTTTTCAGACAAGGGATCACTTTGGATATATAGAAACAAAGACTTTTTTTAGAAAAGTTCGTATCCGTACCATATTTGGAGATTACGCCATGTCAAGTGGCCAAGGACTATTGCTAGGAAGAACATCTTTTCCTAACGCCATAACATCCGAATATTTCGCCAACGACCTTAGAGGGATGACTGGAAATAGCTCCATCGGTTTTAATAGAGGTGTCGCGATAGAATGTCGATGGAGTGAATACAGATGGTACTTTGGAAATACAAATAAAGATCAGTTTCAATCCGCATTGATGTTAAATACCGATTGGGGCAGTGCAGGGCTTGTCCTTAATCATGGACAACTTAGCATCCACGGCAAAAGGTTTTTTGCGACCACCAGGCTATTCGCTGAACTTAATGCGTCATCACAACTGGTAGGGTGGAATAAATACTTCAACGACCTTCTCATAGAAGTTAGAATGGCGAGGAAAGATCGAAAAGTCTCTGTTTCTACTTATATGAATTGGCAAGACAAGCGAGGAAGCTGGAATTTTCGACTAATAGAAAATAAGCTTAAAGTCCAGTGGTCAAACAAGAACAGTAGTATCCAATACAGCCAACATAAAGACCCTACTAAAAATCTCATTACCTCAAGATGGCGATATAGACAAGTCCTACGTATCGGCACCATGGATCTGCATGTACATGCTAAAACTTATGGAGTGAGTCTCATGCGATCCTTTACCAAGGAGGGGCTTACCTGTTCTTGGTATACCGCATTTGTGAAATATGACAACCATCCCGTATGGATTAGCACTCCTGTAACTTCCGGTAATATTGGCGCTTTAGGAGTCTTTGAGGATTATGCTGGAGCTGGAGTGAAGCTACGTAAAGGCCAACTGCAATGCAGTACGCAATGGAATGCGCTTAACCCGAAAGGGCTAAGGTTTCAATTCAGATGGCAGCGACATTTATTTAAGTGAGCTCCAATGTTTCCAAAATTCGGGATAGCTCTTTTCGACTACACTTGCATCGTGAAGCGAAATATCGAACAGTAACGATACTGGCGCTAAGGACATTGCAACTCTGTGATCTTCATAAGTTGTAAATGCGACCGTCGGTTTTTTAAAAGATTCGGGATAAGATAAGCATCTAATAGAGGTAGGTGTAGATTCTAAATGGACACCAAACGAATTCAACACCTCTTCTAGAGCGGTGATCCTATCTGTTTCTTTTAAGCGAAGGGTATACAAGCCGTTTATCTCGAATGGGATTCTTTTGAAAACCAGCGCCATTACCAATGCTTGGGCGACATCTGGTTCTCCAATCAAATTATAGATCAACTGTCCCGGAGCTAAGGAAGGTACTTTTGTTAATTCCAGTCCCTGATCTGTGAAGTGATGTTGTACGCCTAGAGGCTCAAAATATCGGATCACTTTACGATCTCCTTGTAATGACTCTTCTTTAAATCCAAGAAGTGTAATGTGTGCAGATTCACTTAGTGCGACTGCTTCGCACCAAAATGCGACAGCTGACCAATCCGGTTCCATTAAAAGAACTGTTTCATTCGCTTCTTGCCCTGGGGCTATAACGACTCCTTTAGTACTCAATTCAACTTCAAAACCTACTTGTCTTAATAGCGCTGCCGTCATCAATAGATATGGAGTAGAGGGAATACTGTCCCAAGTCAACTTCATACCATCTGTCATTAACGGTGCAATAATCATCAGGGCAGTGACAAACTGGGAACTTTCAACATGACCCATATGAAAATGGCCTCCAGTCATTCCGACACCTTGAATGAATAAGGGGGCTTGACCGTCTACTTCTGCATACGAAACCTCAGCGCCAAGCGCATTCAAGGCAGCTACATAATGAGCAATAGGTCGTGTATTGAGCTTTTCTGTGCCCCTTAATGTCATTTGAGCACCTTCTTGTATTGCCCAGTAGGCAGCTGCAAACCGCAGAGTTGTACCACCCGCGCCTAAATAGTTATCGTCGCCACTATAAGACGACAATACTTGTGCTAAATATTCACTGTCCTTAGAAGTAGACATTCCCTTTAGGGTCACTTGTGGATACAAGGCAGATATAAGCAGAGCCCTATTGACCATACTTTTACTCATGGGTAACTCAAAGGTCCCTGAAAGGTGAGAAGTGCGCTTAGATAATTTAAGGGTTTCAGCCATCCTTACGTCCATTCAATGCGGCAAGCGATGCACACCACCGAGCCTTAGTAATGGTGTTTCCGTAATTAGGATGGCCCACAGATGACAACAGCACAAACTTGACCATCCCATCTTCATTCTTTTTATCTGCACGTTGTAGCTCCCACAGCAATTCTGATTCCGCATCACTTATAGGACTCCACGAATACGAATCCGCCAAAAGTTGCTGCTCCTCCAAAAGACCACTTAGCTCTAAAGCCAAATGCAATCCCTGAATTACAGCTGCCCCATGGGTTATACTGTTTCCCTGAGCTAATCGAAGACTTTCAAGCGCATGACCAAAGGTGTGTCCAAGATTGAGTACCTTTCTTAGGCCCGCTTCCTTAAAGTCTATTGAAACAAATTTTTCCTTTACCGCAACGCTTTCGCTAATGGTCTCCTGTTTAATCTGAGGCGGTCTTAATCCCAGTATTTTGGGCCAATTACGACCTGAAATCAAACTATGTTTGATCATTTCACCATGGCCACTCTCCCATTCTGATTCAGGTAATGTTTCCAGAAACTTAGGCTCAATCAAGACTAAATCCGGCTCGTTAAATGTTCCAATTTGATTTTTTAGTCCGGCAAAATTTAAACCATTCTTCCCGCCTACAGATGCGTCAACCATTGCGAGTAAAGAGGTTGGTACGTGAACAAACGAAATTCCTCGTTTAAAGGTAGAAGCGATAAATGCACCAAGATCGCATACCACTCCTCCACCTAGATTGATAAGCAATGTATTTCGATCCGCGCCGTAGTCTAATAGAACATGCCAGAGATTTGCAGCGACTTCTAGCTCTTTACTCTCTTCTCCAGGATCAACTTCTAGTATTTCAAAATCTTCTGGTAGATGCGCTAATGATTGCGCTAAAAATGGCAAGCACTGTGATGTATTACCATCCACCAAAATGAACACCTTCGAAGGCTTTTTTCTCAAAAGAAGCGCATCCAAAGCTTGAATTCCAGCTTCTCCGAAATGTAAAGTAGATGTCGTATTAATCACACCCCTAAAATACGACATCTCAGCACTATATTTGAATTCACAATTCACAGATAGATGATTGATTTCTCTGATACAGAAACCGCTTTTAAAATGAAGACTAAAATGGATCTCAGACAGAGCCATTTACTGTATTCAACGTTAAGCTCACCCTCAGTAGTGAGACTACTTAAGTCGCTAACTCTAATGTCATTAGCCATTAGATTACCGATAAAAGCAATTGTAAAGGCGACAGTTTTTCGCCAATTTTGTGGTGGAGAAACTGTAGATGAGTGCGAGCCTCAAATTCAACGTCTAGCACAGGGAAATGTTCATGCTATTCTCGACTACAGTGTAGAGGGGAAAGCGCAAGAAACCGATTTCAACAGAACCTTAGACGTTACCCTACAAACCCTTGATTTTGCAAAAAACCACAGCCATGTACCTTTTGGCGTGTTCAAGCCTACAGGTATTGGCAGTATCGACCTCTATGAGAAAGTCAGCCTAAATCAGGAATTATCTGTTGCGGAACAATTCGCATGGGAAGCCACTGTATTACGCTGGGAAGCTATTTTTACAAAGGCACATAAACTGCAAGTCAGGGTAATGGTAGACGCAGAAGAGAGTTGGATTCAACCTGCGGTAGATCAATTAACCTTGCGGTTCATGCGTGCTTACAACACAACCTCAGCATTGGTTTATAATACTGCACAGTTATACCGTCATGATCGTTTAAAACACATGAAAGACGTACTAGAGTTAGCTAAAAGTGAAGGTTTTAAATACGGGATCAAAATTGTCAGAGGTGCTTACATGGAAAAAGAACGTGCGCGTGCGATATCTATGGACTATCCAAGCCCTATACAACCCAACAAAGCAGCTTCTGACAGAGATTACAATGCAGCGATTGATCTGGTCATAGCTAATATGGACCATATGGCGGTTGTTGTGGGCACACACAATCAGGAAAGCATCAGCAGGGTTTGTTACTCGCTAGAACAGGCTCATATCCCTTTAAGTGATGATCGTATATATGTAGCACAGCTATTTGGCATGAGCGACCACATCAGTTTCAATGCTGCCGCATCGGGTATGAATGTTGCCAAATATTTACCCTTTGGCCCAGTAAAAGATGTACTACCCTACTTGTTCAGACGGGCAGAAGAAAACACCAGCGTGGAAGGCCAAACGGGACGCGAATTGTCATTAATACAGCAAGAAATAACCAGACGTAAATTCTTAAAATAAAGGAACTACCCTTCTCTAGTCAAATCAAGTACACTCACCGTATCCGAACAGTTTTCAATGGTCATTCGATAGTCCGTTTCGAGGTATTCAAACTTTAAGGTATAGGTACCACAGGGCTCTTTTCGAGTATCGCTTTCAGAAAAATCGACCCTTCCCTTGGTGACTGCATGATAGTAAATACTGTCTGATGATAAATCTAGAACAACATGGTTTAGCGAAGTTGAATCTATGATTTTCGTTCTAAAAAGTTTTTTTACCCTTGCCTGAGGACCATAGGCGTAATCAAAATCTCTGTCTCCAAACAAAGCCAGAACGATAAGTATTCCAAGACCAATTCCTAGGATATAAAACAGGAGGCGACGTAAGAAGGCCATCATTATTGTAAAACATTTAAATTATTTGACTACAGATTTCCGAAAAGCAACGCGTCATTTGAAAACGGAAGGTCGAAATGTTCGCCTAAATGTCGCTTGGTAAGTAAACCTCGGTAAAGGTATAACCCAGCCCTCATGTTTAAGTCGTAATGTAAACTTTCCTGAACACCACCGAAATTGGCCAATTGCTGTATCATAGGTCCAACAATGTTACTCATAGCTATACTAGCTGTATGACCCACAGCACTTGCTATATTAGGCACACAGTAGTGTATAACATCATGTTTTTTGAACGTAGGATTTTCGTGTGAGGTCACTTCCGAAGTCTCGAAGCATCCTCCACTATCAATACTAATATCTATGATGACACTAGATTCCGGCATTTGCTCCACCATTTCCTCCGTTACGACAATTGGCGTCCTGCCATCCACAGGCCTCAATGCTCCTATAACGACATCAGCTTCCCTGAGTCTTTTACTTAAAACTATCTCTTGAATAACTTCCGTCACGACGGACGAATCAAATTGAGCTTGCGCATGTCGCAATAGATTAATGGAACTATCTACAAGCACCACGGCTGCACCCATTCCCCGGGCAGCATGAACTGCTGTGACACCAGCGACACCTGCCCCTATTACCACCACATTTGCAGGAGCTACTCCAGGAATACCTCCCATGAGTTTGCCTTTAGCTAAGCCGTTTAATCCTTCAGAAAGTAGGCTCGCCCCAACTCTAGCCGCCATTTGTCCCGCTATCTCACTCATCGCAATGCGCAATGCGCTTTGATCAAGCATATCTCGGACTTCTTCTAACGCAAGAGCTGTAATCTTCTTATCTGACAGTGCCTTGAAATAAGTGCGATCCCTGGTACGCAGTTGAAGGGCACTAATGAGTGTTTGGCTTCCCTTCATTTTAGAAATCTCTTCTTCCGTAGGAGGGGCGACCTTCGCGATGATTTCGCACTGGAAAACCTCAAGGCTGCTTGAAGTGATTTCAGCTCCAGCATCAGCATACATCATGTCATTAAAACCAGCTAAGTCTCCTGCACCAGATTCTATTTTAATACCATGGCCTACGTTTACCAGCATTTGAACACTTTCCGGTGTCAGAAGTATTCTATGCTCATTCATCTCCCGCTCTTTAGGAATACCAATATGCAATTGTGCGTCTTTGGTATCTACAGCTAAACGTTCTTCTTGGGTCGCCCAAGAGGTTTCTGACCAACTTATATAATCACTCATGGTTCCATACTATTTCTCGCGTGTCTACATCTGGATAAAACTCTATATTCCTGTGTCCTTCGTTTTGCGATGTGATGTAAACTACTCCTATTCTGTAAGGTAGGAAAGATTGAACATTCCTGCCCCATTCTATCCAGATGGGGCAACCTTCCTCGAGATATTCTTCAAAACCTAGATCGAATGCTTCCTCCTCATTTTCAATTCTGTAGGCATCCACGTGATACAGTTTGCCTTGAGGACCCAGATGTTCATCTATTAAAGAAAATGTAGGTGACGTTCCAGTATCATTACTTCCCCATGTTGAAATGAGCGCATTACACAAAGTCGTCTTTCCACCTCCCATAGGAGCTTCCAAAAGGTTCACATGGTGTACTCTAGCGCGCCAAATCTCAGCCGCTACATCACTTAAATCACCAATAGTTACTGCATCAAAACGCAGTGATTTATTTTCCGTTGAGGACCGCATAAGGGATAATTAACTCTTCTAAAGATACCCCGCCATGTTGATACGTATTGCGGTAGTACTGTACAAAATGATTGAATCGGTTTGGGTAGACGTAAAAGAGGTCGTTTAAAGCAAAGATGTATTGATCAGCAATGTGATTTTTAGGGAGGCCGATGCTGTCCGGATTTTTCACCACCAAGCTATGCTTATTCTGGTAGCTCATACCATTCCCTGTCTTGAACCTTAGATTTGTCGTCAAATCCCGAGTACCGATTACTTTTGATGCTCGGTTTACATTTACAGTGCCATGATCGGTAGTGATCACTACCGTAAAACCTTGCTTAGCAGCCCATTGCATTGCTTTCCTTAGTGGCGAACTATCAAACCAAGTAGCCGTTAATCTTCTGTAAGCACTGTCGTTACTCGCTAATTCTTTGACAACCTCCACATCAGTCCTGGCATGAGAAAGGGTATCCACAAAATTATATACCAACGTCACGACATCAGCTTCTTTATTTTCGTGGATGGAATCTATAAATTTATTAGCGCTCCTCAAATTAACCACCTTGTGGTATTTCATTTGCTTACCTCCTAGTCCTAGAGCGTTTAATTGATGTTGGAAAAGCTCCTGTTCAAACTGGTTTTTGCTCCCTTCCTCACTGTCTTCTTTCCAATATTGAGGCAATTCCTTTTTAATATCTCCAGGCATCATTCCTGCAAATAGCGCATTTCTTGCGTACTGGGTTGCTGTAGGTAGTATGCTGCTGTAAAGACCTTCATTTTCTATTTTAAAATCGTCTGTGACCTTTGGCTTAATGGCCAACCATTGGTCATACCGCAGGTTATCAACAACGACAAAAAATACTTTTTCACCCTTGCGAATTCTAGGTGCTACGAGATGACCTATAACCTCGTGAGAAAGCATAGGTCTATCCGTGGTCTTGAACCAACTCTCATATTCATTCGACATGAATCGGCAAAACAACTCGTTTGCTTCCTTTTTTTGGTTAGACAAAACGCTTTTTAACCCTTCTTCACTCCCTTGGTCTAATTCCAATTCCCAACGGAGCAGCTGCTTATAAAACGCAGCCCATTCTTTCCAAGTTTTCAGGCCTTGCATTTCCATGGTTAACTTTCCGAAAACCTGCTGATATCCCCTGGTAGTAGCTCTAGTAACCAACTCCTTGCCTTCCAAAATCCTCTTTAAACTCATCAGAACTTGATTTGGATTTACCGGCTTTATGAGGTAATCTTCGATCTTAGAACCAATGGCCATCTCCATAATCTGCTCCTCTTCACTCTTTGTAATCATGACTATGGGCATTTCAGGACGAATAGCTTTCATTTTTTCCAGGGTTTCTAGGCCCGATAATCCTGGCATATTCTCATCAAGAAAAACAGCGTCAAATGGGCGCTCAACTACTAATTCTAGGGCATCTATACCATTGTTACAAGTGTCAAACGTATAACCCTTTCCCTCTAAAAACAGTAAATGTCCTTTGAGCATGTCAATTTCATCATCCACCCATAGAATATTTGGCATAATTGGTCGTTTTAATCTTGTTAAAAGTAATGCGCGCATGCCACGGCTCGCTTGATGTCCTGTAGTATTTTTACGCTGCAGGTAAAACCGAAGAACATTGAGCACGAAGAACAAAATTATTAACGACCCAATCTATGGGTTTATTACGGTTAAGGATCCGCTTATTTATAAGCTGATTGACCATCCCTACTTCCAACGTTTGCGTCGGATATCTCAACTAGGGCTGACTTACTTAGTTTATCCCGGTGCTTACCATACGCGATTCCATCATGCTATTGGTGCGATGCATCTCATGGGAAGAGCTATATATACATTGCGTCAAAAAGGACATGACATTACGACCGAGGAAGAACAAGGCGTGTTGGTTGCCATTCTCTTGCATGACATAGGCCATGGACCATTCTCTCATGCCCTTGAGCACACTTTAATTCCTGGCGTAAGTCATGAAGCATTGAGTCTCAAAATCATGGAAGAACTCAATTCCGAATTCGATGGTTCGCTCACACTGGCTATAGACATATTCACGAACAAGTATCCAAAAACATTTTTACACCAGCTTATTTCATCTCAGTTAGATATGGACAGGTTGGATTATTTACGGCGGGATTCATTTTACACAGGAGTGACAGAGGGAAGCGTGAATTCAGAGCGTTTGTTAACCATGTTGAATGTCTGCGATGACCAGCTAGTTGTGGATTCCAAGGGAATTTACAGCGTTGAAAAATTCTTAGTAGCTCGCCGTCTCATGTATTGGCAAGTGTACATGCATAAAACAGTGCTCAGTGCTGAGTTTATGCTCGTTAATATTTTAAAACGAGCAAAATATCTCGCTACTCAGGGTATTGAGCTCCCAGGAACCATCGCCTTAAAACATTTCTTAAACGCTGACTATAGTTGGAGTGACTTTGAGATAAACCCCCAAGTTTTACAAAAATTTCTCTTGCTAGATGATTTTGATGTAATGAGCGCCATAAAGGACTGGGCCTCACATTCTGACGCCATTCTAAGCGATCTAAGCACACGTGTCACGCACCGTAAACTATTAAAAATCAGGCTTCAAGAAACTCCATTTGAACAAGGTTTATCACAACGAATGGCAGAAGGGATAAAAGAGCAATACGGTTTTGAGCATGGTGAAGAGAAATACATGTTGATTATTGATAAGGTAAAGCACCATGCGTACAATAGTAAAAAGGGTCATATAAATCTGCTTTATAAAGATGGGCGAACTAGTGATATCAGCGAAGCTGCCGATCAAATGACGATTAAGGCACTAAGTGAACCTGTAGAAAGACATTTCATTTGTTTCCCTAGAGAACTTAGAAACTTATTATGAGGCATCCTGTAACAACCCTCTACGACATCGCAGAGAACCTTGGTTTAGATACCCAGGAGGCATGGAAAGATGTCTCTATTACAGGTGTAGCGACATTAGATGATGCCGAAGCAGGTGACCTAAGCTTCCTGGCAAATCGCAAATATGCACATCAAGCCTCACAGACCAAAGCAAGTGTCATTCTTACGGATCATCATAGCAAAATAGATCATCCAAAGGCCATTGTAATACGAGTAACGCAGCCCTATATGGTTCTAGCAAAATATTTGAACCAGATCGAGTCAAATTTTAAAACACCACAGAGTAGCAACAAGTCAGTTCAAATACCTCCAACCGCACAAATTCATGCAAGCGCAATACTATTGGAAGGTGTTTGTATTGAAGACGACGTTGTGATAGGCGCACATTCAAAAATAGGTCCAGGAGCCAGAATTCTTGAAGGAAGTATTATAGGCGAACACGTCATTATAGATGCCGGTGCCGTCATAGGTGCAGAAGGTTTTGGATGGGCACCTGATGAAAAAGGACAGTTCCATCGTATTCCACAACTTGGAAATGTGATTTTACATAACCACGTATACATAGGGGCAAATACAACGATCGACAGAGCAGCGCTAGGCTCAACGACAATAGGAGAAGGCACAAAAATTGACAATTTGTGTATGATTGGTCATAATGTTGTGATTGGAAAACACACCATTATAGCAGCGCAATCAGGCGTAGCTGGATCAACTACCATAGGCGACCATTGTATGATTGGTGGCCAGGTGGGAATTGCAGGGCACCTTAAAATAGGGAACCAAGTTAAGATCTATGCTCAAAGTGGTGTAATGTCTGATGTTACGGACAATAGAACTATCTTTGGGTCTCCTGCTTTGGACAGTCGACATTTTTTAAAATCGTTCGCAGCCTTTAAGAAACAAGGCGAATAATTATTATGATGCAGAAGACACTTTCAACTACTATTTCCTTTGAAGGAAATGCACTTCACACAGGTGAATCCGTTAGCGTAAATCTTGTACCTAGTGATACAAATACTGGAATCATATTTGTACGAACAGATTTAGATAACACTGAAATACCTGCCTTAGTAAGGTATGTTAACAGGACGAACAGACAGACTATTCTACAAAATGGCGAAGCTACTGTTGGCACCGTAGAACACTTGATGTCAAGCCTTTACGCACTTGGAATAGACAACCTTCGTATCGAATTAAATGGAAGTGAAATCCCCATTCTAGATGGCTCCGCTGCGCCCCTGGTTGACCTTATAATCGAGGCAGGAATAAAGGAGCAATCCATAGAAAAAAATTACTACACCTTAGAAGAGCCTTTTGTTTACAAAGACGACGACGGCTCTGAAATAATGGCATTACCTAGCGAAGATTTCGAGGTAAGTGCTCTTATAGATTATGGTTCGTCCGTTCTTGGACCACAGCATGCTCAATTAACTAAAATGACCGATTTCCGTTCGGAAATAGCCAGCGCCAGAACATTCAGTTTCCTTCGTGAATTAGAGCCCCTTTTAGACCAGGGACTCATCAAAGGAGGTGATCTTAATAACGCTATCGTATATGTCGACCAAGAAATGGCCCCAGGTACATTAGATAAGTTGAAGAAGGCCTTTGGAAAAGACAACGTAGACGTCACTCAGTTCGGGACATTGAATAATATTGACTTGAGGTTCTCTAATGAGGCCGCACGGCACAAACTATTAGATGTCGTAGGCGACATTGCCTTATTAGGCCGTCCATTAAAAGCGAGAATTATAGCGACGAAGCCAGGTCATGGTGTAAATGCCGAATTCACAAAAGCGCTCGCTGCCAAAATAAAAAAACAAGAAAGCAAACCGCAGGCTCCAAAATACGATCCGAACGCAGTACCTGTCAAAAATGTTGAAGAAATTATGGGGTTGATTCCACATAGATCTCCATTTTTGCTGGTTGATAAAATCATGACTTTAACCGAGGACAGAGTCGTCGGTATCAAGGCCGTAACAATGAATGAGCCATTCTTTGTAGGTCACTTTCCTGGAGCTCCGGTTATGCCCGGCGTTTTACAAATAGAGGCTATGGCGCAGTGTGGAGGAATTCTTGCACTAAGCTCAGTCCCTGATCCGGAAAATTACCTGACGTATTTTATTAAATTAGATAATGCAAAGTTCAAACAAAAAGTAGTGCCCGGAGATACCTTGATTTTTGATTTAAAACTAATCTCTCCAATCCGCAGGGGTATAGTACACATGCTAGGAAGGGCCTTTGTTGGAAATACACTGGTATGTGAGGCTGAATTAATGGCACAGATTACAAAGTAAATGATTCATAAATTCTCAAGCGTACATCCTGATGCTCAGATTGGAAACAATGTCGAGATTGGACCTTTTAGCACCATCGAAGCTAACGTTATCATTGGAGATGGTACTTGGATAGGTCCTAATGTAACTATCATGAACGGTGCAAGACTTGGATCCAATTGTCAAGTCTTCCCAGGAGCTGTCATTTCGGCTATTCCTCAAGATTTAAAATATGAAGGTGAGTTAACAACCGTTGAGATTGGAGATGAAACTACCATACGCGAATGCGTAACAATAAATAGGGGAACGAAAGCCTATGGAAAGACTGTCATTGGTAAAAAAGGACTTATCATGGCTTACGTGCATATAGCGCACGATTGTATCATAGGAGATCACGTGATTCTTGTCAATTCAGTAGCCCTGGCAGGACACGTAGAAATAGGTAATTGGAGTATTGTTTCAGGTTTGTCTGCAGTTCATCAATTTGTCAAGATTGGCGAGCATGCCATGGTGGGCGGAGGAGCAATGGTGCGTAAGGATGTACCACCATTTATAACCGCCGCAGGCGAACCCGTCACCTATGCAGGTGTCAATAGCGTTGGACTAAAAAGACGAGGTTTTTCGAGTGTTGATGTCAATTTGATTCAAGATGTTTACCGTATTATATACCAAAGTGGCAGAAACATTTCCCAAGCCCTTGAGGTAGTCAAACGTGAGCATAACGCTGATCCAACCGTCTCACATATCATAGATTTTATAGAAAGTAGCACCAGAGGTCTCATTAGAAAGTAAGTTACTGTTATGATCGTTCTAGATAAATTACAGAAACAATACGGCAGACAAAAAATCTTGCAAACGGTCAGCTATACCTTTGCAAACCAATCACGCACAGTCATTCTAGGGTCCAATGGTTCAGGTAAATCTACACTCATAAAAATTTTATCAGGTGCTCTAGAAGCTAGCGATAACGCCCCGGTTTTCACCATTAACGCCCAAGAAGTATCGGCAAAAGAAATAGGATTACACTTGACTGTAGCTGCACCTTACGTGGCACTTAATCCGTTATTCACCCTATCAGAAACCCTGATTTTCCATAGAACAATGTGCGGGTTCAGCCCATCATTTCACATAGAAGAATGGCTTTCAAAAGCAGATCTTTTAAAACACCTGGACAAGCGACTGGCGACTTTCAGTTCAGGCATGCTGCAACGCGTAAGATTACTTCTTGCTATACCCAGCGATCGTTCGCTACTTCTACTAGATGAACCTACGAGTAACCTTGATAAGGCCGGTGTGCTACTTTACAAAGAGCTCATAGCGGGATTTACTGCAAACAAAACCATCATAGTAGCTAGTAACTACCACGCCGAAGAGTATTCCTTTTGTGACCAAGAACTACTACTAGAGAAACACTATTAAGACCTTAACTTAGTATTCCGTAGAGCGAAGCATTTGCGTTATATTTGAGCAAACTTTTACAAGCTATGGCAAGTACATCAGATATTAAAAACGGCATGTGTATCAATTTCAATGGACACCCATTCCAAATCATTGAGTTCCTTCATGTCAAACCAGGTAAAGGTGCGGCGTTTGTAAGAACGAAGATCAAAAATCTAGAAACCGGGCGTGTTCTTGACAACACCTTCCCTGCTGGAGCGAAGATTGAAACCATAGATATAGAAACTCGTCAATACCAGTTTTTATATAATGACGGTTCTGACTTTCACTTCATGAATACAGAAAACTTTGAGCAATTAACTTTTGAAAAAGGATTAATTAATGCTCCTGACTTATTGGTCGATGGGATGATGTGTTATGTTCTCTTTCACGCTACAGACAATAGAGCAATGACTGTAGAACTACCCAGAACAGTCACTTTAAAAGTAACCTATGCCGAGCCTACTGTCAAAGGCAATACATCATCAAACGCGCTAAAAACAGTCACAGTAGAAGGTGGTGCTGAAGTACAAGTGCCTTTGTTTATTAAAACGGACGAACAAATCGTTATCAATACTGAAGACGGTTCTTATAAAGAAAGAGCTAAATAATCGCTCCACACTAAGTACTATACAAAAAGCCCCAACTCTATATAGAGTTGGGGCTTTTTGTTACGACTGATATCTTCACCAAGAAAGGTCTATTAATCCCCAACCTGGCTAGCAAGAGCCTGTAATAGGGCACAAAAAAAAGCCCAACCTAGTTACCTAGATTGGGCTCGAAAAATGGCGGCGACCTACTCTCCCGGAAACCCAGTACCATCGGCGCAAATGTGCTTAACTTCTCTGTTCGGAATGGGAAGAGGTGATCCACACTGCAATAACCACCATAAACTTTAAATAAGTTTAATAGTTTAAAAAACACATTGGTATATGAACATATAAAGTCTTCGAATTAGAAAGCCACGGGTAATTAGTACTTCTCGGCTATGACATTACTGCCTTTACACCTGAAGCCTATCAACGTCCTAGTCTCGAACGGCCCTTAAGGGAAATCTCATCTTGTGGTGGGCTTCGCACTTATATGCTTTCAGTGCTTATCCCAACCAGCCGTAGCTACCCTGCGATGCATCTGGCGATACAACAGGTGCACTAGAGGGCTGTCCAACTCGGTCCTCTCGTACTAAAGTCAGCTCCACTCAAATTTCCAACGCCCACAGCAGATAGAGACCGAACTGTCTCGCGACGTTCTGAACCCAGCTCGCGTGCCACTTTAATGGGCGAACAGCCCAACCCTT
>OJIK01000019.1_pt1 | contig 62940 bp, 45 predicted proteins | sample 1595571 | NCBI WGS metagenome assembly OJIK01 (sample SAMN05416791, study PRJEB24817) | seawater metagenome | isolation source: Sea water | place: Canada:Atlantic | collected 2013-11 | reverse complement strand
GAGATGTGTATAAGAGACAGATAATCAATTACAATAATTTTTACGCCGTGTTGCGAAACCAAACGTCTTGCTTTTGCCCGCAAGTCGAACACAGAAAGAGACGGCGTATCATCAATAAAAATAGGTGCATCAGATAATTTCTTAACCTTTACATTTAATTGCTCCCATTCATGTGGTTCTAAATTTCCTTTTCTTAATTTTTCTGAGGTCAAGCCCGTTTCAGATGATATCATACGGGTTATTAACTGCACAGAAGACATCTCTAATGAAAAGACGGCTACACCATGTCCAAAATCAATTGCCATATTTTTTGCCATCGAAATTACAAAGGCTGTTTTTCCCATACCAGGACGAGCCGCAATAATTACTAAATCGGATGGCTGCCAACCAGAAGTTAGTGCATCTAATTTAGTGAAACCAGTTTGTAAGCCAGACATTCCCTCAGAATTACCTATTTCTTGAATCTTTGCTAATGCTTGTTTTACAAGAGAGCCTGCTTGTTCAGAACTCTTTTTTAAATTTCCTTGTGTAACCTCAAAAAGTTTTGCTTCTGCGTCATCTAATAACTCGAAAACGTCGGTACTCTCGTCATATGCGTTTTCTATAATTTCACTTGAAATAGAAATTAATTTACGTTGAATGTATTTTTGAAGTATAATTCTAGCATGAAACTCAATATGTGCAGAGGAAGCTACTTTTTGAGTTAGACGGATCAAATATAAATCGCCCCCTACAAAGTCTAACTTTCCGTTTTTTCTTAAAAGATTAGAAACCGTTAAAAGGTCAATTGGTTCAGAATTTTGAAACAATTCATAAATAGCCGCATAGACCTCGTTATGTTTTTGGTCATAGAAAGCATCGGCACTTAAGACATCAATTACATCATCAATTCCTTTTTTGTCAATCATCATTGCACCCAAGACTGCTTCTTCCAATTCCACTGCTTGTGGCGGAATCTTTCCTTTCTCAAGACTAATAATCCTGCTCTTGTCTATCTTTTTACCTCCGATATCTTTCGTTTTCTCCATTATTACAAATGTACTTTTTTACTTGGTTTCTCTTTGCTAAAATGACACTTAAATTTGTAAACAATTTTTGTAAACTAAATTGTTATTATCTTGTTAATAACCCGTCAACTTCTATTTTAAAATGTTATTTTTATCGGAATGAAAATAAATAAGAAACATCTTTTAAGTACCATTTTTCTTCCCATACAGTTTATTTTGGTGCAATTAGCAGCTAAAAATCCTGCCTTTATAGAAGATTATTATTCAAATGGAATCTACCCAAATATCGCTGCTTTTTTAAGAATTATTTTTGGTTGGATTCCTTTTTCTGTGGGAGATCTATTAATTGCTTTCCTATTATTTATTTTTATTCGTTTTTTCTGTAGGTTAATACAAGCAAGATTTCGAAATGCTCTTCCAAAAATCATTCACTTTACAGCAATTTTATCTTTGGTCTATTTTTGTTTTTATCTTTTCTGGGGATTGAACTATTATAGAAAACCCTTAGTCGAAAGTCTAGCATATCAGCAAAAAGAATATAGCACTGCACAGCTTCAAAAAGTTACAGAAACTATTATTCAAAAACTGAATTATTATCAACTAGAAATTACTAAAAACGATACTATAAAGGTAGAAAACAAGTATTCACAAAATAAAATGTATAGGTTAGCAATTAATGGATATACTCATTTAGAAGCAGACTTCCCACAGTTAAAATACCAATACAAATCGGTTAAAAGTTCTTTAATGAGTTTGCTACAAACCTATATCGGAACCGGTGGATATCTAAATCCATTGACTGGTGAAGCCCAGGTAAACGACCGGATTCCAAAAACAGGTTACCCAACAACCATTTGTCATGAAATGGCACACCAAATAGGGTTCGCAGCAGAAAATGAGGCTAATTTTGTTGGTTTTATAGCCGCGAATTATAATGATGACGTTTTCTTTAAATATGCCAGCTATCGAATGGCGTTTGGATATTGTATTTCAGAACTTAAAAAGCGCGACCGCAAACTAACAAAAGAACTTTGGAAAACACTTCATATAGGCGTTGGAAAAGATTTTAACGCTAGTTATCAGTTTTGGAGAAACTACAAAAATCCCTTTGAACCGCTTGTAAAAAAAGGTTATAATGCTTATTTAAAGGCCAATAAACAAGATAAAGGCATTGCTTCCTACAGTGATGTAGTAAATTTATTTATTCATTATTTTGAAAACTTAGAAGATATCTAGCTTTCTTAAAATTATGTTAAAATAATTTCTTTTAACAATTTACAAATTGGTTCTAATTAAATTTATAGTTACTAATCCAAATAACCTATTACAACTTATGAGAAAACTACTCTTATTTTGCTTTTTTTTGTTGACAATTTCTTTGCATTCGCAAGATTATTTTCCAACAGATTCAGGAGTAAAAACCACAGAAAACACCTTAATAGCATTTACCAATGCTACTATTTATGTAACACCAGAAGAGGTGCTTAAAAAAGGAACTTTACTAATAAAAGATGGTAAAGTAGTGCAGGTTGGTAAAAATGTAAAAATTCCTAAAGGGGCAAAAATTGTTAACCTTTTAGGAAAAACAGTATATCCTTCTTTTATAGATTTGTACTCAGATTTTGGAATTAAAAAACCAAAATCTGCTATTCGTAGATCTAGAATAGCACAATATAATGCTTCTCGAGAAGGGTATTATTGGAATGATCATATTAGACCCGATGTAAATCCTATAAAAGATTTTTCTTTTGATACTAAAAAAGCAAAAGAACTTTTAAATGCAGGCTTCGGAGTTGTAAATACGCACATGCAAGATGGAATTATTCGTGGAAATGGATTACTAATTGCATTGAACCCCAACGCCTCAAACGCTTACAGAATCTTAGATGCAAAATCTGCACAATACTTATCTTTTTCTAAAAGTGCATTATCTAAACAAGCGTATCCTAGTTCTAGAATGGGTGCAATGGCTTTACTAAGACAAACATACAATGACGCTACTTGGCATGCAGGCGGTAACATGAAGAATACAGACTTAGCATTAGAAGCTTTAAATGAGAATAAAAACTTGACTCAAATTTTTGAAACTGGGAACTTATTAGATGCTTTAAGAGCAGATAAGGTTGGTGATGAATTCGGAATTCAATATACTATAGTAGGTTCTGGAGATGAGTTTGAACGCATAAGCGATATAAAAAGTACCAATGCCAACTTTATCATTCCTATTAATTTTAGTAAAGCATTTGATGTTTCGAATCCGCTTTTAGCGCAACAAATTTCTTTAAGAGATATGCGTAAATGGAATCAAGAACCGTCTAACTTAAAAGTATTGTCAGAAAACGGTGTTAATTTTGCATTGACTGCAAGTTCTTTAAAATCTGTAAAAACGTTTCATACTAATTTACAGAAAGCTATAAAATATGGCTTTAATAAAGAGAAAGCTTTGGCATCTTTAACAACCATCCCTGCTAATATTATTGGAAATACTGCTATCGGAAATTTAAATGCTGGTAGTTACGCAAACTTTATAGTTACTTCTGGAGACGTTTTTGATGCAAAAACGACCATCTATGAAAACTGGGTACAAGGCGCTAAAAACGTAGTAAACGATATGACCATCAAAGACATTACAGGAAACTACATGTTGTATGTGAATACTCAAAATTACGATTTAACCATTACTGGTAAAGGTTCAAAACAAACGGCGACTGTTAAAATAGGTGACAAAAAAGTAAATGCTAAATTTTCTTTTATAAACGAATGGATTTCTATTACATTAAATGAAGACAGCATATATACTAGAATTCTAGGTAAGGTTATAAATGCGTCTAACGTAATGGAAGGAACTGCATATGACACCCAAGGAAATGAAACTATGTGGTCTGCCAGTAAGAAAGTGAAAAAAAACATTAAGAAAAAAGATAGCAAGAAAAAAAAGGAAGAAGAGGCTATTGTTGTGCTTCCTGTTAGTTACCCTAACATTGGCTTTGGAAATTACACCATGCCAAAAACAGAAACTATATTAATAAAGAATGTTACCGTTTGGACGAGTGAAGCTGATGGTATTTTAAATAATACAGACGTATTACTAAAAGATGGTAAAATTGCTGCCATTGGAAACAATTTAAAAGCGAGAAGAGCAATAGAAATAGACGGCACAGGAAAACATTTAACTGCGGGTATTGTAGATGAGCATTCACATATTGCAGCTTCTGCTATTAATGAAGGTGCACAAAATTCATCTGCAGAAGTTACCATAGAAGATGTTGTAGACCCTAACGATATTAATATTTACAGAAACCTTTCTGGTGGAACTACTTCTGCGCAAATATTGCATGGTTCTGCAAATCCTATTGGCGGACGTTCTGCAATTATCAAATTAAAATGGGGAGAGAATGCAGCGAATATGATTTATGATGATTCTCCAAAATTCATAAAATTTGCTTTGGGTGAAAATGTAAAACAATCTAGAAGTCCTAACGGAACGCGTTTTCCGCAAACAAGAATGGGTGTAGAGCAAATGTTTGTAGATTATTTTACAAGAGCGCAAGAATATGAAGTGTTAAAGAAAAGTGGAAAACCATACAGGAAAGACGATGAAATGGAAACCTTAGTGGAAATTTTAAACGGAGAACGTTTTATTTCTTGCCACTCTTATGTGCAATCAGAAATTAACATGTTAATGAAAGTTGCAGAGAGATTCAATTTTAGAATAAACACCTTCACGCACATTTTAGAAGGCTATAAAGTAGCAGATAAAATGGCGAAACATGGTGTTGGTGGTTCTACGTTCTCAGATTGGTGGGCCTATAAATATGAAGTAAATGACGCCATTCCTTTTAACGCTTCAATTATGCACAATGCTGGCGTTACGGTAGCTATTAATTCAGATGATAGAGAAATGTCTAGACGTCTAAATCAAGAAGCAGCAAAAACAATGAAGTATGGCGGAATGTCTGAACTAGAAGCTTGGAAAACAGTAACCATTAATCCTGCTAAATTATTACATATAGATAATAAAGTGGGCAGTATTAAAGAAGGAAAAGATGCAGACGTTGTTCTATGGAGCCAGCATCCGATGTCTATTTATGCAAAAGTAGAAAAGACTATTGTAGATGGTAAAGTTTTGTTTGACATTGCAGAAGACTTGAAAAAACGTACGGCAATTAAAGAAGAAAAAAGCCAATTAATTACCATGATGTTAAAGGAAAAAATGAAAGGCAGTAAAACAAAAGCTCCTATGAAAAGAGAAGATAGAAACTTTCACTGTGATACTTTAGAAACACTTAAAAACTAAAAATGATGAAAAAAATAATATATAGTTTGCTGTTCTTCTTTTTAGTAGGAAATAGCATCGCACAACAAACACCGGCCAAAGCACAAATTACAGGTTTCTCTATTGAAGGAGCAACGGCACACATAGGAGATGGAACCGTAATTAAAAATTCTTTAATTATGTTTGCGAACGGTACAATTAATTTTATTGGCAGCGCAATGACAAAAATTGCAAGACAAGGAACCGTAATAAATGCCAAAGGAAAACATGTATATCCTGGTTTTATTGCTGCCAATGCTACGCTAGGATTGGTAGAGATAGATGCTGTAAAAGCAACGGATGATAAAGATGAAATTGGTATTATGAATCCGCATATTAGAAGTTTAATAGCCTATAATGCAGAAAGTAAAGTGGTAGAGTCTATGAGACCTAACGGCGTTTTAATGGCACAGATAACCCCAAGAGGCGGCACCATTTCTGGTACTTCTTCTATTGTACAATTAGATGCTTGGAACTGGGAAGATGCAAGCATACATGCAGATGATGCCATTCATATGAATTGGCCATCTAGCTTTATTTCTGGTAAATGGTGGTTGGGAGAAGATCCTGCTTTAAAACCAGATGCTAAATATGCTGATAAGATTGGAAGTATAAAAACCTATTTTATGAATGCTAAAAATTATTTAGAGGGTACACAAACAAAAACACATTTGCCATATCAATCTACAGCAGGCTTATTTAAAGGTTCTAAAAAGCTTTTTCTTCATGTAAACGGTCAAAAAGAAATTACAGATGCTATTACAATCTCTAAGGAATTAGGAATTAACAACTTGGTAATTGTAAATGGAGCACATGCAGACAAAGTAGTTAGTTTATTGGTTAAAAATAACATTCCTGTTGTTTTAGACAGACCGCATAGAAATCCGAATAATGAAGATGATTCTTATGATGCTACGTATACCATTGCAAAAACACTAATAGACAAAGGTGTTTTAGTTAGTTTGGGTATGGAAGGCCAAATGGAACGTATGAACACTAGAAACCTACCTTTTTATGCCGGTACATTTGCTGCCTTTGGTTTAGATAAAGAAGTTGCCTTGCAGTTAATTACTTTAAATACAGCCAAGGTTTTAGGAATTGATGCTTTTACAGGCTCTTTAGCAGTTGGTAAAGATGCTACGTTATTTATTTCTCAAGGAGACGCTTTAGAAATGCGTGGTAATATTTTAACAGAAGCATTTATTCAAGGTAGAAAAATTAGTTTAGAAACGCACCAAACAAAACTTTGGAGACGGTATTCTGATAAATATAAAACAAAGTAAAATTTGTTTATAAATTAAAAAAGGCTCGCTTCTATAGTTTTAGATTAGCGAGCCTTTTTTGTTGTTCTAAAAATTGATGTACAGCCCTCTTTTTAGAATACCTATATTTAGGTATATTTGCAACAATGAAAGAAATTACCAGTATTCAAAATTCGTATATTAAAGAACTCTTAAAACTTCAAGAAAAATCTCGGGAACGTAAAAAAAAGGGACTTTTTATTATTGAAGGAAAAAGAGAAATCTCTCTGGCAATTTCTGCTAATTATGAATTTGACACTATTTTATATTTTGAAGACCTAATTTCTGAACAAGATATATTACACCTCTTTAATACCAACGTTAACAGAATTCTTATCTCTAAAGAAGTCTATCAAAAATTAGCTTATAGAGATTCTACTGAAGGTATTATTGCCGTTACAAAAGCAAAAGATTTCTCACTAGAAAATATCAAATTTGAAACAGAAACACCTTTAATTTTGGTGGCAGAAGGTGTAGAAAAACCAGGAAATATTGGGGCTCTTTTAAGAACTGCAGATGCCGCAAATGTAGCAGCCGTTTTTATTGCAAACCCTAAAAGCGATTTGTACAATGCTAATATTATAAGGTCTAGTGTAGGCTGTGTGTTTACCAATCAGATTGCGGTAGGTTCTTCAGAGGAAATCGTAGCATTTCTTGCAGAAAAGAAGATACAGATGTACGCTACCACCTTGCAAAACTCTAACGAATATCACAAAGAAAATTATACTGCAGCTACTGCCATTGTGGTTGGTACAGAGGCAACCGGTTTAACAACCGTTTTTAGAGAAGAAGCAACACAAAATATAAATATACCAATGCAAGGTCAAATAGATTCTATGAATGTTTCTGTGGCGGCTGCAATTGTTTTATTTGAAGCAAAAAGACAAAGAGCATTTAAAATATAAGCATGAAAATATTAGGGATAGACATTGGTGGCACTGGAATTAAAGGTGCAGTTGTAAATACAAAAACAGGTGAATTGTTAACCGAAAGGTTTAGAATTCCAACCCCGCAACCTGCAACACCAGAAGCCGTTGCCAATGTTGTAAAGGAAATGATTGCATATTTTAATTGGAAAAAAGCCGTAGGCTGTAGTTTTCCTACTACTATAGTAAATGGTAAATGTATTCATTCTGGAAACCTAAGTCCAGATTGGTTAGATGTGCGCGTAGACAAACTTTTTAAAAAAGTATGTAAACTACCATTTTTTATAAGTAATGATGCAGATTTAGCAGGTTTAGCCGAAGTAAGTTTGGGCGCCGCTAAAAAGGAAAAAGGTGTGGTAATTGTAGTTACAATTGGCACAGGAATTGGCTCTGGTCTCTTTTTTAACGGAAAATTAATTCCTAATTTAGAGATTGGTAAAATGTTGCATACCAATGGCGAAATTATTGAGTTTCACACTGCAGACTCTGCTAGAAAAAGAGAGGATTTATCATTGGAAGCTTGGGCAAAAAGATTTGATGCCTTATTAGAATATATAAGATTGGTTTATACTCCTAGCCTAGTTGTTTTAGGTGGTGGTATTAGTAAAAAATATAGCACTTTTAAACCGTATTTAAAAGCAAATGTAAAAGTAAAAGTTGCCCAATTTAAAAACAATGCGGGTATCATTGGCGCGGCCATGTATGCTAGCAAAAAAATGTAACTAACCTTTCTAAAAGAAAGTAACGTTCTTTAAAACAACTATTTTAAAACCTAGTAAATACTTGTATTTTTTTTAATAAAAAATGTTTTATTATTTATATTTCTCAAAAAAACAGTACATTTAAAGTCTACCCCAAATTTTATCGGAATACGCTAATAAGACGTATTGGTTTGTATAAAACAACGCCCTAAACAATAGAACAATAAGCTCTTAAGAAAATAATACCTTACAATTAAACAAATGAAACAGCTAGTAGCCTTTTTACTTTTAACCATACTATTTTATGCTTGTGCTAATACACCAAGTAATATCTTAGAAAGTCAACATTTATATTACGGTGGAGATATTATAACCATGAATGGTGATACACCTAATTATGTTGAAGCCCTGGTAACAAATAGTGATACTATTATATATACTGGGCGTCTTTCAAAAGCTAAAAAACTGTTTCCTTCTTCAAATAAAATTAATCTCAAAGGAAAAACATTACTTCCTGGGTTTATAGATGCACATGCACATTTTGCAGGGTTTCCAAGTCAGTCTATTGGTGCCCAGATATTGCCACCTCCAGATGCTGGTGCAAACAATATTGATGCACTAATTCAAATACTAAAAGATTGGTCTACCCCTGAAAACATTCAATTAACAGGTTGGATTTTCGGAATGGGTTTTGATGATTCTGTTTTAGAAGAAAAGCGGTTTCCTACAAAAAAAGATTTAGATAAGGTATCCACAGAGCATCCTGTTATGATTATTCATATTTCAGGGCATTTTTGTGTTGTTAATAGTAAAGGTCTAGAACTGCTAAACCTTACTCCTAAATCTCCAAACCCAGAAGGTGGTATTATTCGAAGAGTGCCAGGTACAGAAGAACCTAATGGCGTCTTAGAAGAATTAGCCGCAATTCCTTTTATGCCAATGGTGCTTGGCCCTAAGAGTGAAGAAGCTATAAAAGTATTTCTTACCGCTGGGCAAGACATGGCTTTATCTTATGGGTATACAACGGTGCAAGAAGGAAGGGCAATGCCAAGTTCACATCTTTTTTTAGAGTATGCAGCTAATACTAATTTCTTAAAATTAGATGTAGTAAGCTATATTGATTATTCTGTTGCAGATTCTTTATTGACAACAGATTGGTATAGCCCTACTTATAAAAATCATTATAGAATTGCCGGCGTAAAACTTACATTGGATGGATCTCCACAAGGAAGAACAGCATGGAGAACACAACCATATCTTATTCCGCCAGATGGCGCAGAAGATGGTTATTTAGGTTACCCAGCAATTCCATTAGATGCCGATGTTGAAAAAATTTATGAAAGTGCCTTTAAGAATAATTGGCAAATACATACGCATGCCAACGGAGATGCTGCGATGGATCAGATGATTAGAACCTTAAAAAAGGTGACTGCTAAATATGGAAATAAAAACAGACGAGATGTATTGATTCATGGACAATATGTTCGAGAAGATCAGTTAGATGAATTTAAAGATTTAAATATCATTGCGTCTTTATTTCCTTTGCATACTTTTTATTGGGGAGACTGGCATAAAGAAATAATCGGAGACAGTTTGGGAAATAAAATAAGTCCTACTAGAACTGCCTTAAATAAAGGGTTAAAAATAACCATTCATACAGATGCTCCGGTAGCTCTACCAAATTTAATGCGGGTAATATGGACAGCTACAAATAGAGTGTCAAGATCAGGGAAAATTATAGGAAAAAATGAAAGACTGACACCCTATGAAGCCTTAAAATGTATTACAGAGTGGTCTGCATACCAACACTTTGAAGAGGATAGAAAAGGAACACTAGAAGTTGGTAAAATTGCTGATTTAGTGCTTCTAAATGCAAACCCATTAAAGTCTGAATTAGATGATATCAAAGATATTATAGTGCTTGAAACAATCAAAGAAGGTGTAACTGTTTATAAAAAAAAAGAATAATACTACAATAGAAAAATATTTTACAGAAAACACCTTAATTAAAACCATAGGCATTTCAAATAATTTTGTTTGCACTTTGGCCTTTTTACTGGTAAAAATACCTAAAAACTTCCTAAAATAAATAGTTGTCTGTTAAAAATTTATTCCTAAATTCACTTTAGATTTTAAACCCCAAATCTTCAAAGTAATTTATGCCATATACAGCGACCATAGAAGAAGAAAATAAGGAAATTGCAAGCAGGTATAAAGATTTGCTAAAAGGTACGTATGAAATTTTGTCTGTAGCAGATAAAAAACTCATAAGAAAAGCTTTTGAAATTGCTGTAGATGCACATTCTAGCCAGCGAAGAAAAACTGGTGAACCTTATATTTTTCATCCAATAGCAGTAGCTAAAATTGTAGCTATGGAAATTGGTTTAGGTGCAACTTCTATTGCTGCAGCTTTGTTGCACGATGTTGTAGAGGATACTGAGTATACCTTAGATGATATGGAGCAGTTGTTTGGAGAAACAGTTGCTAGAATTGTAAACGGTCTCACAAAAATTTCTCGCTTAAATAAAGAACAAGACGCTTCTATACAAGCAGAGAATTTTAGAAAAATGCTCTTAACATTAAATGATGATGTACGTGTTATTCTAATAAAAATTGCAGACAGATTGCACAACATGCAAACTATGGATGCAATGCCTGCGCACAAACAAGTAAAAATAGCTTCAGAAACACTATACATTTATGCCCCGTTAGCACACCGTTTAGGCCTCTATAATATTAAAACAGAACTAGAAGATTTAGGATTAAAGTACACAGAACCAGAAGTTTATAATGATATTATTACCAAAATAAAAGAAAGTAAAGAAGAACAACAAAAATATTTAAAAACCTTTGCAGAGACCCTAAAAACGGGCTTAGACAAAGAGAACTTTACCTATGACATAAAAGGACGTTTTAAATCTATTTATTCTATTCGTAGAAAAATGCGGAAGCAAAACGTAACTTTTGAAGAGGTATATGATAAGTATGCTATTCGAATTATTTACGCACCTACTTCAGATGACGATAAATTTGATGCATGGAAAATTTATACCATCGTAACAGATTATTTTAAACCCAACCCAACAAGATTAAGAGATTGGATTTCGCAACCAAAAACTACAGGCTATGAAGCCTTGCATATTACTGTTGTAGGACCAGATGCACAATGGGTAGAAGTACAAATTCGTTCTAGTAGAATGAACGAAATTGCAGAAAGAGGCTATGCTGCTCATTTTAAATATAAACAAGGTGGTAATAACAACCACGAACATGGTCTAGAATCTTGGTTAAATCGTTTAAAAGAGTCTTTAGAAAATCAGAGTTTAAATGCCGTAGACTTTGTGGAAGAGTTCAAGTTAAACTTGTATTCTAAAGAGATTTATGTATTTACACCTAAAGGCGAATTAAAATCATTGCCAAAAGATGCTTCTGCCTTAGATTTTGCATTTACAGTGCATACAGATGTAGGATTAAAATGCAGAGGTGCTAAAGTAAACGGAAAGCTGGTACCTTTAAGTCATACTTTAAAAAGTGGAGATCAAATAGAAGTAATAACCACGGCAAACAACAAACCAAATGCCAGATGGTTAGATTTTGTAATTACTGCTAGAGCAAAAACAAAAATTAGAGCTGCTTTAAAAGATGAAGAAAAAGAGATTGCAGAAGAAGGAAAAGCAATTTTAGCAAGAAAATTACGTCATTTAAAAATACCATACAACGAGAAAACAATTAACGAACTTGTTGGTTTCTTTAAAATTAGAACTAGTTTTGATTTGTTTTTTAGAATTGGAAATGGCGCCATAGATAACAAAAAATTAAAAGCCTTTGTTGCACAAAGAAACAGTACTATTTTAAATTTCTTTAAAACTAAACTAAGAAGGGCTCCTAGCAGCAAAGAAATGATAGAAACAGATGAAGTTTCTAACAGCTATGATGCATTGGTATTTGGTAAAGAAGAAGAAAAATTAGATTATATATTATCTAAATGCTGTGCTCCTATTCCTGGAGATACTGTTTTTGGTTTTTTAACCATTAATGAAGGCATCAAGATTCATAAAAAAAATTGTCCGAATGCCATATCTTTACAATCTAATTATGCATACAGAATTATGCAAGCAAAATGGATAGACTCTACAAAACAAGATTTTAAAGTAATTTTACATATTAGTGGTGTAGACAATCAAGGCATCATTAATGACCTAAGTAGGATTATTTCTAGTAATATGGGAGTATTTATTAACAGTATAAACTTTGCTGGTAATGAGGGGGTCTTTGATGGCAAAATAAGCCTAAGTGTTAAGAATAGCGCCCAATTAAATAAATTAATGAAAAGTATTCAGAAAGTAGATGGCGTAAAAAAAGTAGATCGTGTTAATAGTTTATAAACATCCTACCAAAAAACACCTAATTTATTAAGAAATAACTGTAAATTTGTTTTTTGTAAAACATAAGATAATGAGTAACTCTCTTGAAAATCAAGACGTAGTAAAAAAAGTATTTACCTCTTACTTAGAAGAAAATAAGCACAGAAAAACACCTGAGCGATATGCAATTCTTCAAGAGATATATGATGCAGATGAACATTTTGATATAGAGTCTCTATATATTAAGATGAAAAACAAGAACTACAGAGTTAGTAGAGCTACATTATACAACACTATAGAAATTTTATTGAATTGTAACCTTGTTAGAAAACATCAATTTGATGGGCAGTCGATGGCTCGCTATGAAAAAAGTTACTTCGATAAAAACCATGATCACGTAATCTTTACAGATACTGGCGAAGTGAAAGAATTTTGTGATCCCCGAATTCAAATTATCAAGAAAACAATTGAAGATATCTTTAATATCGATATTCAAAACCATTCTCTTTATTTCTACGGAACAAAAAAGAAAGAATCATAATTAACAAACAACACAAACAACACTCCCAAATTTTGGGAAACAAATTAAACAACTAATGGCTGTAGATTTATTACTTGGATTGCAATGGGGAGACGAAGGAAAAGGTAAAATTGTAGACGTATTAACTGGTAACTATGATATTATTGCACGCTTTCAGGGTGGACCAAATGCAGGACACACCTTAATTTTTGACGGACACAAACACGTTTTACATACAATTCCTTCAGGGATTTTTCATAAAACAGCGTTAAACGTTGTTGGAAACGGTGTAGTAATAGATCCCGTAATCTTTAAAAAGGAATTAGAAAATTTAGACAAACATGAAGTTGATTATACTTCTAAATTATTAATTTCTAGAAAAGCACATTTAATTTTACCAACTCATAGACTATTAGATGCAGCTTCTGAAACCTCTAAAGGAAAAGCAAAAATTGGTTCTACTTTAAAAGGAATTGGTCCAACTTATATGGACAAGACTGGTAGAAACGGAATGCGTGTTGGAGATTTAGAATTAGAAAACTGGAAAGATAAATACCATGCTTTAACTGCAAAACATTTAGGAATGTTAGATTATTTTAACATTAAAATTGAGTATGACCTAGAAGAATTAGAAGCAGAATTTGACAAAGGAATAGAAAAATTAAGAACATTACAATTTATTGATAGTGAAGAATTTTTAAACCAAGCTATTAAAAGTAACAAAACAATTTTAGCAGAAGGCGCACAAGGTTCTTTATTAGATATCGACTTTGGAACATACCCTTTTGTAACTTCATCAAATACAACTGCCGCCGGTGCTTGTACTGGTTTAGGTGTTGCACCAAATAGAATTAAAGATGTATACGGAATTTTTAAAGCCTATACTACACGTGTTGGTTCTGGTCCTTTTCCTACAGAGTTATTTGACAAAGACGGGGAAGAAATGGCTAGAATTGGTCAAGAGTTTGGAGCAACAACAGGAAGACCAAGAAGATGTGGTTGGTTAGATTTAGTAGCACTTAAATATGCTGTAGATGTAAACGGTGTTACCCAATTAATGATGATGAAAGGAGATGTACTTTCTGGTTTTGATACCTTAAAAATATGTACTTCTTATAATTATAAAGGGAAAGAAATTTCACATTTTCCTTATAACATAGAACCAGAAAATGTTTCTGTAAACTATTCTGAGTTTAAAGGATGGGATGAAGACTTAACAAAAATGACTTCTGCAGAGCAGTTGCCAAAGAATCTGCTGGATTACGTTGCTTTTATAGAAAAAGAAACGGGCGTTCCTGTAAAGATTGTCTCTGTTGGTCCAGATAGAAAACAGACGATTGTGAGATAGTTAACTCTTATAGAATTATATAAAAAGCATCTTTTAGAATCCTAAAAAGATGCTTTTTTATTACAATACAATGTAATTAATTTATTTTTTACTTTTCTTTAATAGTTAAGAGGTAATCTTTTCTGTATTTTTGTTTAAAATATACCTTTTGAACAAACTAATTATATTCACTTTCCTCCTATTCAATTTTTTGGGTTTTTCACAATCTAAAAAAATGATTTATTCGGCAGAACAACAATATGTAGATGAAGAAAAATATCCTGGTGCAACTGTTCTAATTGGTAACGTTAAAATGATACACGCAGGTGCTGTTCTGACCTGCAAACAAGCCTTGTTTTATCAAAAAGAAAACTTCTTTAAAGCCTTAGAAGATGTGGTTGTAAATCAAGGAGATACCATCATACAAACCAGCGATTATCTGGATTATGATGCCACTTTTAAACAAGCCTTGTCTTGGGGAAATGTGGTTTTAAAGGATCCTGAAATGACATTAACTTCAGATACCCTACAATTTGACCGGTTAAACCAGAAATTGTACTACCAAAGTTATGCCACCATAAAGGATAAAACCAATACCTTAAAAAGTAAAAACGGAAACTACTATTTAGAAACAAAGAAGTTTACAGCTACCACAAGAGTAACCGTTGTAAATCCTGAACATAATTTAGTTTCTAATCATTTAGATTATTATACAGATTCTGGTTTAACATACCTATACGGTCCGTCTACAATTACAAATACAGAAAACGAAAATAAAATATATTGTGAACGTGGCTTTTACAATACAAAAACAGATATTTCTTATTTTGTGAAAAACGCAAAGCTGTATCTAAAAGAAAGAACGGTAGAAGGCGATAGTTTGTACTATGATAAGAAAAAAGGATTTGCTTCTGCAACTAATAATATACAGGTAATTGATACCGTAAAAAACTTTGTTACTAGAGGGAATTATGCAGAGATATTTGAGAATAACGATTCGCTTTTTATAATTAAAAGAGCCGTTGCTATTTCTATTGTAGAACAAGATTCTACATTTATTCATGGAGATACTTTGTTAGTCACAGGAATTCCAGAAAAAAGAATTGTAAGAACGTATCATAACGTCAAAATTTTTAAATCTGATTTACAAGGTAAGTGTGATTCGATTCATACAGACCAAGCAAGCGGAATTACTAAAATGTTTAAGGATCCCGTTTTATGGTCTGATGGCAATCAAATTACCGGAGACACTATCCATTTATTATCTGACATAGTAACAGAAAAATTAGATTCTTTAAAAGTCTTACACAATGCATTTATAGTTTCTAAAGATTCTTTGTCTCTCAATGATTTTAATCAAATAAAAGGAAGAAATATGTTTGGTAAGTTTTTAAAAAACAAACTAAACAACCTTTTAGTAAAAGGAAATGCAGAATCTGTATACTACAATAGAAATGAAGAAACAGATAGTATAGAAACCATTACAAAAGAAATTTCCAGTAATATTGAGTTCACACTTAAAAAAGGACAGATTACAACCATAAAATATTTAAAGACATCGGAAGGTAAAACGTATCCACCTTCGCTTTTCCCTGAAGAAGATAGAATCTTAAAAGGGTTCGTTTGGAGAGAAAATGAACAACCAAAAACAAAGGAATCTATTTTTAGAAAAGACAATAATAAAAAGCCTCCTCAAAAAAGTGACAAAGAGGTTTTAAAACCTTTGTTAATAAACGACCCTAAAATAAATGATCTTAAAAAAAACAGGACCGCGACTTCCTATAACAAAGATTAAATGAAAAAGGATTTTTTTAAATACCAAGCACAAACTTCTCCTCACCCATTAGCAATAGAAATCTCTCATGCAAAAGGAAGTTATATTTATGATACAGATGGCAAAGCTCATTTAGATTTTGTTGCTGGTGTTTCTGCAAATAGTTTAGGTCATAATAATTCTAAGGTTACAACCGCTATTAAAAATCAGTTAGATGCATATTCTCATGTAATGGTATATGGTGAGTTTATTCAAAAACCACAAGTGGCACTTTGTAAGATACTAGCAGAAAATTCTCCTGAAAATTTAAATTCAGTCTACATTACCAACTCAGGAACAGAAGCTACAGAAGGTGCTTTAAAATTAGCTAAAAGAGTTACTAGCAGGTCAGAAATTATTGCTGCTAAAAATTCATACCATGGTAACACCATGGGAGCTATGAGTGTTTCTGGAGTAGAAAGACAAAATCAAGCATTTAGACCCTTGGTTCCAGGTTCAAAATTTATCGAATTTAATAATGAAGCAGATTTAGAAAAGATTACACATAAAACTGCAGCTGTTATTTTAGAAACCATTCAAGGAGGTGCTGGTTTTATAGAACCTCAAAACGATTTTTTAACCAAAGTAAAAAAGAAATGTGATGAAGTTTGTGCATTATTAATTCTAGATGAAATACAAACAGGAATTGGAAGAACTGGTACTTTCTGGGGGTTTGAAAACTACAATGTAATTCCAGACATTATCATTACAGGTAAAGGATTAGGTGGCGGAATGCCAATTGGTGCTTTTATTTCTTCGTTTGGAATGATGGGCCTATTAAAAGACAATCCTAAATTGGGTCATATTTCTACTTTTGCAGGACATCCTGTTATTGCTGCTGCAGGAAACGCGACAGTTACAGAAATTTTAGATCAGAATTTACTGGCAGAAAGCGTCCGAAAAGAGCAAATCATCAGAAAATTCTTGGTACATGATGCTATCAAAGAAATTAGAGGAAAAGGTTTAATGTTGGCTCTTATTGTTGAAACTCCAGATATTGCAGCACAAATTATTCACCAATGTTTAAAAAATGGATTGATTCTTTTCTTTTTATTGTTTGAGGGTCGTGCAATGAGAGTTTCACCTCCGCTTAACATAAGTGACCAAGATCTTGAAAAAGGATGTAATATCATCCTAAAAAGCATGAATGAAGTGATAAAGCAATAAGCACTCTCTTAAAAAAAATAAAAAGAAAAGTTTGCTTTTAAATCTAGTTTCAATAATAAGTTAAGATCGGGACAATTTTTTCTATAAAACGGAATATCATTTTCTGAAGATGCTCCCGGGTAATTTTCAAAACTTCCTAATAATTTAAAAATGACAGTGCCTAAATCTCCATAATTTTCATTGTCATTAAAACTATGCACATCTCCCTTTAAGACAGCCAATACCTTTATATCTAAAGCACCCCAAAGGTCCCTCCTAAATAAATATTTCTTTTGTTATGTTTTGTTACATTTTCAAAATAAGTACTGCGATCGTATAAATTTATTCTTTCAAAATATACTGCATATAAAACATGATTATTTTGCTCGATCAGATGCAAATTGATATATTTTTTCTAAGCTACTGAATCTGCAAATTTGAAATCTAATACAGTGCTATTACATGCAGAAATATCTATTGACATATAAGAGTCTAAAGAAATAACAAGGTCAACCCTAGGAAGAGATATTTTGGGAATCTGATTTAAAAATTGCCTAAATATATCCATAACCTCTTTGTGTAAAACAAAAAAACTCTCGAATTTCCTCGAGAGTTTTATATATAAACCTAATCTCTTAGGCGTTTTCTTTCTTGATTAAGTTTAAAGCTGAGCCCTCATTATACCATTCAATTTGGCCAGCATTATACGTATGATTAGCAACCACAACATCATTAGAACCATCTGCATGAACAACCTCTAATGTTAATGGTTTACCTGGCGTAAAGTCTTGCAAATCTACAAAGTTGAACGTGTCATCTTCCTGAATTAAGTCGTAATCTGCTTCATTTGCAAACGTCAAGCCTAACATACCTTGTTTTTTCAAGTTTGTTTCATGAATACGTGCAAAAGATTTTACCAATACTGCGGCAACTCCTAAGTGTCTTGGCTCCATGGCAGCGTGTTCTCTAGAAGAACCTTCACCATAATTATGATCTCCGATTACAATTGTTTTTATTCCTGCAGCTTTGTAAACTCTTGCCGTATCTGGCACGCCTCCAAAGTCTCCCGTAATCTGATTTTTAACAAAATTTGTTTTCATTCCGAAAGCATTGACTGCTCCAATCAAACAATTGTTAGAAATATTATCTAAATGCCCACGAAAACGCAACCATGGTCCTGCCATAGAAATATGATCCGTTGTACATTTTCCATGTGCTTTAATCAATAATTTTACGCCACTTAAGTCGTTTCCTAAAGGAGTAAATGGTGTTAATAATTCTAATCTTTCAGAATCGGTATTCACCACAACATTTACATGACTTCCATCTGCATCTGGCGCTAAATATCCATCGTCTTTTACCTCGAAACCTTTAGGAGGTAATTCCCATCCTGTTGGTTCATCTAGCATTACTTCTTCTCCATTTTCATTAATCAATGAATCTATCATTGGATTAAAGTCTAAACGACCAGCAATAGTTACTGCCGCAACCATCTCTGGAGAAGCAACAAATGCGTGTGTATTTGGATTTCCATCTGCACGTTTTGCAAAATTTCTGTTAAACGAGTGGATAATACTATTTTTAGGTGCATTTTTAGGATCATCATACCTTGCCCATTGTCCGATACATGGACCACAAGCATTAGTAAAAATCTTTGCATCTAATTTTTCAAAAACTGCTAAAATTCCATCTCTATCTGCAGTATATCTTACTTTTTCAGAACCTGGATTGATTCCTAAATGTGCTTTTGTTTTTAAACCTTTATCAATAGCCTGTTGTGCAATAGAGGCCGCTCTCGATAAATCTTCGTAAGAAGAGTTTGTACAAGAACCTATCAGTCCCCATTCCACTTGCAATGGCCAATCATTTGTTGTTGCTGCTTCTCCCATATCAGCTCCTACTTTAGTAGATAAATCTGGTGTGAAGGGTCCATTTAATAATGGACCTAATTTTGATAAATCAATTTCAATAACTTCATCAAAATAAGCTGTAGGATTTGCATATACTTCTGCATCTCCAGTTAAATAATCTTTTACCTCATTTGCTGCATCTGCAACATCACTTCTATCGGTTGCACGCAAATAACGCTCCATAGATTCATCATACCCAAATGTAGAGGTTGTCGCTCCTATTTCCGCGCCCATATTACAAATAGTACCTTTTCCTGTACAAGACATGGCAATGGCTCCTTCTCCAAAATATTCTACAATCGCTCCTGTTCCTCCTTTTGCAGAAACAATACCTGCTACTTTTAAAATTACATCTTTAGGTGCTGTCCAACCAGATAATTTTCCGGTTAACTTTACACCAATTAGTTTAGGGAATTTTAATTCCCAAGCCATTCCAGCCATAACATCTACAGCATCTGCACCACCAACACCAATAGCTACCATTCCTAGACCACCAGCATTCACAGTGTGTGAATCCGTACCAATCATCATTCCACCAGGAAATGCATAATTTTCTAATACTACTTGATGAATAATTCCTGCTCCTGGTTTCCAAAATCCTAATCCGTATTTATTGGATACTGATTCTAAAAAATTAAAAACTTCATTACTTGTATTTAGAGCAGATTGTAAATCTGAACTTGCGCCATTTTTAGCTTGAATTAAGTGATCACAGTGTGTTGTTGTAGGAACTGCAACTTTTGTTTTCCCAGCTTGCATAAATTGCAGTAAAGCCATTTGTGCAGTTGCATCTTGTAACGCAATTCTATCTGGAGCAAAATTAACATAGTCCGTGCCTCTTGCAAAGGCTTTTGTAGGATTGCCATCCCAAAGGTGACTATACAATATCTTTTCTGCTAAAGTCAAAGGTTTTCCCGTTATTTCACGTGCTGCATCTACACGTTCTACAACGTTTTCGTACACTTTTTTGATCATCTCAATATCAAAGGCCATATTCTAATTAAATTTATGATTATCAGTAAAACAAAACTACATTTTTTCCTTGAATTTTAAACAATAAATAATAGATAGCTATCATTAATGAATAAATAAAATTTATTAGTATAATAATTACATATTCTATAATTAAAGACTATAAAATTTGTAATACTATTAAAAAAAGCAGGCTAATAAGCCGAATCCTGTTCCTTTAAAAAAGGCTCTTATCATTTATCTCGTTCTAAAATTACTCTTAGAATCAATCTGCCTACCCTTTAGAATCGAGCGAGTAGCTCTCAAGCTCTAATTTACATGGCATTGCACCTCATAGAGTTTACCTGGTTTCACTACAGCCGAACTGTACTTGCTTTCTGTTGCACTGGTCCTCAGCTTACGCTGGACGGATGTTATCCGCTATGATACTCTATGGTGTCCGGACTTTCCTACACGCTAAAAGCGTGACGATAAGATAAGCCTGCTTATTTTTTAATATTCTACGAAAATACAACTTCTTTCTATGAAAAAACCCACTCAATAAATTGAGTGGGAAAAATTGCTATGAAAAAGAAAAAGTGTTGTCAATAAATTAACAACACTGTAAAGATATAATAAATCTTCCTAAAAAATACTATATTATTATAATATTCTTTATTTATTTAATTATTATTTCGAAATTATGAAAACATGTCCTTTACTTTTTCAAAAAAAGATTTATCAGACATATTAGGAGCTGGTTTAAAATTTTCATTATCCGACATTTTTTCAAAAAACTGTCTTTGCTCTTTGTTTAATTCTTTCGGTGTCCAAACATTAATATGAATTAAGAAATCTCCTGTACCGTATCTTTCTATGCTCGGCAGACCTTTTCCTTTTAATCTTAAAATTTTTCCAGACTGCGTACCCCCATCAATCTTAATTTTCACTTTACCCGAAACAGTATCAACTTCTTTGCTAGTTCCTAAAACTGCTTCAGAAAAATTAACATAGAGATCATAATGTATATTTGTACCTTCTCTTTTTAAAGTTTCATGCGGAATCTCTTCAATTAAGACTAATAAATCACCTGAAATAGAATTCTTCCCTGGTGCATCATTTCCTTTTCCTCCTACTTTCAATTGCACTCCCTCAGTTACACCTGCAGGAATATTTATTGAAACGGTTTCTTCTTTAGTAACTAGACCTTGTGCATCTGCATCATTTGGTTTGTTACTTATTATTTCTCCAGCTCCAGAACAAGTTCCACAAGTGGTTGCTGTTTGCATTCTACCTAAAATAGTATTAGTAACGCGCATTTGCTGCCCAGAACCATTACAAGTCGTACAAGTTTTGTACGAAACACCATCTGCTTGTACTTTTCTACGAACCTTTACATTTTTCTCTACACCTTTGGCAATTTCTTCTAAAGTAAGCTTTACACGAATGCGCATATTACCTCCTTTAACTCTAGCCTGACGCTGACCGCCACCGAAACCACCAAAGCCGCCGCCACCGCCGCCACCGAAGATATCACCAAACTGGCTGAATATGTCATCCATATTCATACCGCCACCGCCGAAGCCGCCACCGCCACCTTGAGGTCCGTCAAATCCAGCATGACCATATTGATCATAACGTGCTTTTTTGTTATCATCACTTAAAATCTCATAAGCTTCTGCTGCCTTTTTGAAATTTTCTTCTGCTGCTGTATCATCAGGATTTTTATCTGGATGATATTTGATAGCCATTTTCCTGTACCCCTTCTTAATCTCTGCCTGCGTAGCAGATTTTGAAAGACCTAATGTTTCGTAAAAATCTTGTTTTGCCATGTTCTTTCAATTGTCAACTAATAGTGAACCATTATTATTAGTAACCGTAAACTATTAGTTGTATTTTTTATTGTCCGATAACCACTTTAGGGTATCTAATAATTTTATCTCCTAACTTATATCCTTTTTCGATACAATCTATTACCTTCCCTTTTAAATCATCTGATGGTGCAGGAATTTGAGTAATTGCCTCGTGAAATTCAGCATCAAAAGCATCACCAGCTCTTGTTTCCACTTTTGACAATCCTTTTAATTCTAAAGTATTGTAAAATTTCTGGTAAATTAATTCAACACCTTTTTTTAATTCTGCTGTTTCTTTGTTTTCTTCAATATGTGACAAAGCACGCTCGAAATCATCTACAACTGGCAGTAAAGATGTCATTACTTCTTGCCCAGCAGTTTTAAATAACTCTATTCTTTCTTTAGTTGTTCTCTTTTTATAGTTTTCAAACTCTGCAAATAAACGTAAAAACTTGTCATTTGATGCTTGAATAAGTTCTTCTGGAGTAGGCTCTTCTTTTACAGCTTCCATTTCAACTTCTTGATTTTCTTCTACTTGAACCGTTTCTTGTTCATTTATTATTTCTTCCTGCTCTATTTTATCTTTCTTACTCATTTCGTTGTAATCGTTAAATTGTCTATCCTCTATTTGCAAAAATGTTGCCAACAAAAAAATAGTGTCATACTGACACTATTTTTATTAAGTTTTTTTTATACTTACCTCTTATCTTTTTTAGTTAAGACCAAAAGAATTAACTATCTATTCTTTCAATTTTTGCTCCAATAGATTTTAAACGAGCTTCTATATTCTCATACCCTCTATCTATCTGTTCTATATTGTTAATAACAGAAGTTCCTTTTGCAGATAACGCTGCAATTAGTAGAGAAATTCCTGCTCTAATATCTGGTGAAGTCATTTTAGTAGCTTTTAAAGAGCTCTCAAAATCCATTCCTATTACCGTTGCTCTATGTGGGTCACATAAAATAACTTTTGCCCCCATATCAATTAATTTATCTACAAAAAACAACCTACTTTCAAACATTTTTTGATGAATTAATACCGTTCCTTTTGCTTGTGTTGCTATTACTAAAACAATGCTTAATAAATCTGGTGTAAAACCAGGCCAAGGTGCATCTGCTACCGTTAACACAGAACCATCAATATAATTTTGAATTTCATAAGATTCTTGCTCTGGAATGTAAATATCATCCCCTCTTTTCTCTAATTGAATTCCCAGTTTTCTAAATACGTTAGGTATTTGTCCTAAGTTCTCCCAACTAACATCTTTAATTGTTAACTCAGAACGCGTCATTACTGCAACGCCAATCCAAGAGCCAATTTCAATCATATCTGGCAATACTCTGTGCTCGCAACCTCCTAAAGACTTTACTCCTTCAATAATTAATAAATTAGAACCGACTCCAGAGATTTTTGCACCCATAGAATTCAACATCTTAGATAATTGTTGAATGTAAGGTTCACAAGCCGCGTTGTAGATTTTTGTAGTTCCTGTGGCTAAAACAGCTGCCATTAAAATGTTAGCTGTACCTGTTACAGAAGCTTCATCTAACAACATTTCAACTCCGTGTAACTCTTCTGCCTCTACTCCATAAAAAGAATCTTCTTTATTATATCTAAACTTTGCACCCAATCTAATAAAGCCTTCAAAATGGGTATCTAAACGTCTGCGACCAATTTTATCTCCTCCTGGACGTGGAATGTATCCTTTTCCAAAACGAGCTAATAATGGACCAACAATCATTATAGAGCCTCTTAAAGAACTACCATCTTTTTTAAAATTTGCTGATTCTAAATATTTTAAATTTACCTGGTCTGCCGTAAAAGCATAAGAACTGCTGCTTAATTTTTCAACTTTTACACCTAATTCTCCAAGAATAAAAATTAATTTATTTACATCAATAATATCTGGAACGTTATTTACTACAACTCTTTCTGGAGTTAATAAAACAGCACAAAGAATTTGTAAAACTTCATTTTTTGCTCCTTGCGGAGTAATAGATCCATTTAATTTATGACCGCCTTCAATTTTAAATGATGCCATAGACTATCTTTTTCTGTTTTTATTTTGATTGTTGTGCTGTGGTTTCTTGTAGGCAGTTTTTGCATTATTCTGACCTTGAGAGTTTCTTTTTCTCAATAGATTCTTCGTTTCAGAAAGTGCCTCTTCTGTTTCTCTTAAATCTAATTTTCCGTCAGATAAATCGAATAAATGTTTAAAAATTACGGCATCATCAACGGTATCTTTATTCCAATTCAAATAACATTTTTTCATGTGATTTGCAATTGTAAAAACCAATGCTTCTTTTTTGTCGCCATCTTCCCAACCTAAAGCAATGTCTATCATTGTTTGAATATTATTACCATAATAACGGTATCTAGAGGCAGATTTAGGATATGCTAAACCTTCTGGCTTTTCTTGTAATTCTTCTTTTGATGGCTGCGGATAAGGAGATTCTACATCTAATTTAAAATCTGCCATAATATACAACTGATCCCAAAGCTTATGTTTAAAATCTGGAACATCTCGCAAATGCGGTTGTAAATTACCCATTACATCTACAATGGCTTTTGCCATTTTATCGCGCTCTTCTTTCGTTTCTAGAGCCAAACAATGGTCTACTAGTTTTTGTATATGTCTCCCATATTCTGGGATAATCATTAGTGGTCTTTCTGAATTGTATTCTAAATCGAATGTCATTTATTTATTTTTGAAGTATTCTTAATAATCTTAAGAATTATAGTCTGTACTGCTGTAGTTATTTAACGTTGCAAAATAAGAATTTATTTTTAGATTTCTAACCAATCACTTTTAATTTAGCAAATTGTAGTAATAATTTCTTCTTTCCTGCGGTTGCAAACTGAATTTCCGCTTTTTTATCTGGCCCTTTACCTTCGATACCTATAACCGTTCCTGTGCCAAATCTATTGTGTTCAACGATGTTTCCGGTAATAATATCTCCATCAAAAAGATTCATTTTGGGCGTAACTTGAGAAATCTTCTTTAAGTTTTTAGGAACAATTATTTCTTTCTTTTTAGAAATATCACGTTCCATTTTTTTTCGCTGAATCGGTTTCTGAAAACGAATTCCTTTTGGTGCATCATCAAAAATACTTTTATCTACAAATCTATTTATAGAGGGCTCTGGTACCTTAGGTGTAATATAATGCAAATATTGATTGTCTATTTCTTCTAAGAACCTACTAGGTTCTGCATCAACAAGTTTTCCCCATCTGTATCGGGTTTGCGCATAGGTTAAATAGGCTACTTTTTCTGCTCTAGTTAATGCTACATAAAACAATCTACGTTCTTCTTCTAATTCACTTCTAGTGCTCATACTCATGGCAGAAGGAAATAAATTTTCTTCTAAACCAACTACATACACATATAAATATTCCAATCCTTTAGATTGGTGAATAGTCATTAAAGAAACCGTCGGTTTGTCATCGTTTTTTTCTGAATCGAAATCTGTAGCCAAAGCAACATCTTCTAGAAAAGAAGTTAAAGACGCATCTTCTCCTTGTTCTATTTTATCGGTAATAAAATCTTTAATTCCGTTTAATAATTCTTGGACATTTTCTACTTTACTTACTGCTTCCGGTGTTCCGTCTTTCTCTAAATCTTTAATTAATTGTGCTTGTTTTACAACAATTTCTGCAATCTCAAATGCATTTTTTGTTTGCGATTCTATCTGAAGGCTCAGCATCATATTCATGAAATTCTGAAGCTTACTTTTTGTTCCAGAATTTATTTTTAAATCAATTTTATCAATATATTTTAAAACATCGAAAATTGATTTTTTATAATGATTTGCAGCTATTGTTAACTTATCAATGGTTGTTGCTCCAATTCCACGAGCAGGATAGTTGATAATTCTTTTTAAAGCTTCCTCATCATTCGGGTTAATTAAGATACGTAAATAAGATAAAATATCTTTAATTTCTTTTCTTTGGTAGAATGAAATTCCTCCATAAATTTTGTAATCAATTCCTTTTTTACGAAGCGCATCTTCAATAGCTCTAGATTGTGAATTTGTTCTATATAAGACACAGAAACTATCGGAAGTTAACTGATGATTCATCTGGTTTTCCCAAATAGATTGTGCTACAAACCTACCCTCTTCTCCATCTGATATGGTTCGCATTACATTAATTGCTTCACCGGCATCATTGGAAGTCCAAACTTCTTTATCTAACTTTGTCTTATTTTTTGCGATTACAGAGTTCGCAGCATTCACAATATTACTTGTAGATCTGTAATTCTGTTCTAATTTAAAAGTTTTTACATCTGGGTAATCTTTCTGGAAATTTAATATGTTTTGAATGTTTGCTCCTCTAAAACTATAGATACTTTGAGAATCATCTCCAACTACACAAATATTACCAAACTTATCTGCCAAAGCTCTAACAATGATATATTGAGAATGATTGGTATCTTGATACTCATCTACCATAATATATCTAAAACGATCTTGATATTTGGCTAGTGTTTCTGGAAAACGAGCCAACAACTCGTTGGTTCTTAATAATAAATCATCAAAATCCATCGCACCAGCTTTAAAACAACGGTCTACATAGTGTTTGTAAATCTCACCAACTTTAGGTCTGCTTGCATGTAAATCTGCCTCTTGTAAGTCTGCATTGTTATGATATGCCCTTACGGTAACTAAACTATTTTTAAATGAAGAGATTCTACCTAAAATCTGTTTTGGTTTATACCTTTCTTTGTCTAAGCCCATTTCTTTAATAATAGAACTTATTAAACGAACAGAATCTTGTGTATCATAAATTGTGAAATTTGAAGGAAAACCTAATTTGTCTGCTTCCGAGCGCAAAATACGTGCAAAAACTGAGTGAAAAGTTCCCATCCAAAGATTTTTTGCTTCGCTGGCGCCTACTACCGAAGCAATTCTAGCTTTCATTTCTTTAGCAGCTTTGTTGGTAAACGTAAGCGATAAAATATTAAACGAATCTACCCCTTGCTTCATTAAATGAGCAATCCTATAGGTTAAAACACGTGTTTTACCAGAGCCGGCTCCAGCAATAATAATCATTGGGCCATCTTTTTGTAAAACTGCTTGCTTTTGGGCTTCGTTTAAAGAATCTAAGTAACTATTCAAGAGATATTTTTTTGAAGTATGAAAAAGTAAATTTATGAATTCTAACGGTTATAAAGAATTGATTACTATTTTTTTATTCACAAGTTTTTCACTTAAAAAAAGTACATTTGCTATCTAATAATTAAACATGGAAGATAAACTTTTAGAAAGTATTTCATATATTTTACCTGCTGCGGTTACTGGTTTGGTTGCTTACTATATGTTCAAAGGTTTTATTAACAATAAAGTTTATGAAAAAAAATTAGAAGCATTAACACATCAAAAAAAAGAATCATTACCCATTAAATTGAAGGCTTGTGAGCGTTTATTGCTCTTCTGCGATCGAATAAACCCTGTAAAGATGTTAATACGTATCCCGCCAATATCTGAAGACACAAATGATTATTTACAATTACTTATTGCAAATATAGATCAAGAGTTTGAGCACAATTTAGTGCAACAAATTTATATTTCTGAGGATGCTTGGACAGCAATTTGTGCTGCTAAAAACGCCATTACTAATAAGTTAAAACAAGTCGCAGGAAATTCTAATTCGGCAAATAGTTTTCGTGAAAATGTTTTAGTAGATTATTCTAAAACTTTACCACCAACAGAAACTGCTATCGATTTTATTAAAAACGAAGTTCGTAACATACTATAAGAAAAAACTCCATTTGTAAATTCACAAATGGAGTTCTTCTCTTTTTTCTTCTTTTTTTAAGCCTTCTTCCCTATCTAAAATTGTAATCTTATTCCTACTTTATAATTTCTTCCTCTGGTTTCATATCCAAAAATATCATCATAATCTTCGTTTAAAAGATTTGTAGCAGCAACAAAAAAGGTAACTGTATCTTCTAACACTTTATAATTTGCCATGAAATCTAATACTTGATAGTCTTCTAAAACAACGTTCTCTCCTGCAGTTCCAAAAGAACCATATCTATCAAAAATTGTTCTTTCACCAACATTTCTATACGTAACATTTAAAAAAGCGTTTTCAAAAGGTGTAATATCTATTCCTGCCACAAATTTATTTGCAGGGATGTAATCATTAAAATCTTCTAAATCATTACTATCAATATACGTGTAAGAACTATTGATAGATAAAAATGAAGTTGCTGCAACTCTAACATTCAGTTCAAGACCACTAGCATCAGAAGAACTGTTACCGTAGCTATAAGTAGTATTGTTGTAAATAATTGCATCTACTTCTTTTCTATTAAAGTATACAACATCAAGCTGAATCTTCTCTTTAAAAGTTGCATCAAAACCAACTTCAAAAGTTTGGTTTGTTTCTGGATTTAAATCTATGTTTCCAGAATATCCGTCATATAATTGATACAAACTTGGTGCAATAAATGCAGTACTGTAAGAGGTTAATACTTTTACAGAAGTCTCTTTACTGTTTAAAAGAGAGTATGCTAAATTACCGTCATATACAAACTGATTTCCGTAAACATTGTGTACGTTTAAGCGTCCACCAATATTTGCACTCAATCCATAATCAGAAATATAAACCACACTTGCATATGGATCTAAAGTATTAAAATTAGCAATATCTTTTTCAATAGTTCCAAATGGTGTTATGGTATTATTGCTGTGCTCTTGATAATTAACTCCAGTTATTAATTGAAATTGGTTAGAAAATTCATATTTATTTACCAAATCTAAATTGATGCTTTCACCATTATACTGGTAACTATCTAAAGTATTTGAGAACGCATTAAATGAATTAAAGTTTCTTTTTACTGAATTTATAGAGGCTAACATGTATAACTCCCCTTTATTATAGGTGTAATTTGGTCTAATACCAACTCTAAATTGTTCTTGATCACCCATGTTTACTTCACTATCTGAAAAAGCAGCAGCATCAAAATCATATTCAAACGTATCATAATTTAGAAATGATATAATATTTACTTTATCATTGATTTTATATCCTAATTTTAACAAGGCATTTTTAGAATAAAAACTATCATTTTCAAAAACTGTATTTGTGGTGCTTTTTGCTGAAGACATGCCGTCTACTCCTGTAATACTAAAAGAAGCTAAGAAATTAAAGTTTCCTAAAGTTCCGTTTAAATTTATATTCTGATTTTTATCTGCTAAACCACTGTTAGACGACTTTGTAGAATTATTAGTACCAAAACTAGTTTCAAAAGAACCAGAAACAGAATCTTTAGAAGCCTTCTTAAGAATTACGTTAATAACAGCGGTTGCTGCACCAGAGCCATATAATGTAGAAGAAGCTCCTTTTAAAATCTCAATGGTTTCTATTTGACTTACTGCTAATAAACGTAAATCGAATTCTTGATTAATTGCAGACTGATCTGTAACAGGCACCCCATCAATTAGCACTAAAACTTGTCTACTTCTACCTCCTCTAATATTAATACTCCTTGGCTCTGATGCATTTGCATTCACACCTTTCACATCAATACCAGCTATTGTATTTAATATTTCAATAACCGTTTTACCTGCGTTTTGTTGTAATTGTTTTTGCGTAATTACATGAATTACTTTTCCTGTGTTTTCTTTTTTTAAGTTGAATTTAGTTGCGGTTACAACCACCTCATTTAACATTTCTACATTCTCCTTTTGCGCTACATTTTTTTGCGCAAAAAGACTTGTGCTGACAAAACTACATGCCAAAACACTCACAATTAATAACTGTTTGTTCATTTTTTAATAAATTTGATTTACAATAAATCAGGTAAATTTTATGTACATAAAAAGATTAGTACAGAAACTTCTATCCCGAAAGTTTTTAACACATGATTAATGGCAGGTCTCCTGACTCGCGTCTTGTAACAAACCTTCCCAGCAATAAATTGCCAGTGGTAAAAGAATAGTTACAAGCTTTATAGCTTACAGTTGCGGGAACAGTTCTGGAATTTAACCAGATTCCCTTTTAATTTAATGCAAAATAACAAGTACATTAAAACCAAAATTCAGGACAAATGTAGTTTATAAATTGAGTTTACAAAACATTTTTGTAATCTTGTTTAATAATTTAATTTTAAACATGAAATTAGCATCTTATTCATTTTTCTTACTATTTATTATATTTTCTTTTTCTTGTAAAAAAGAAATACTAAAAGAGACCGCTGCACCTATCTCAAAAAGCACAATTAAATATGCGAAAGGGTTTGATATTGTAATTGTAAACGGCTTAAAAAAACTGATTATTAAAACAGGCTACCAAAATGCTACAACTATTTTTGAATATCTAATTCTTAATAAAGCAGCTAAGAAAGCTACTTTAAATAATCAGACTATTCAAGTACCTATAAAAGAAATAGTAGTTACCTCTACCACGCACATACCAATGGTAGAATTATTAAATGAAGAATCTTCTATTGTTGGTTTTCCACATACAACTTATATCTCTTCAGAGAAAACAAGAACTTTAATTGACGCAGGAAAAATTAAAGAAATTGGAAAAGAAAGCTCACTAAATACAGAAATTTTATTGGATTTACAGCCAGAATTGGTGGTAGGTTATAGTATTACATCTGCTGATAAAAGTTTGACTACAGTTCAAAAATCTGGTATCTCTGTAATTTATAATGGAGATTGGTTAGAAGAAACCCCATTAGGAAGAGCAGAGTGGATTAAGTTCTTTGGTGTCTTGTATAATAAGGAAAAACAAGCAGATAGTATTTTTAATGCAATTGAAACCAATTATTTAAAAGCCAAAAAAATTGCTTTAAAAGCAACTATAAAACCAACAATTTTGTCTGGGGCTATTATGAGCAAAGATATTTGGAATTTACCTGCAGGAGAAAGCTTTGTTGCCCAATTTCTGAAAGATGCAAATCTTAATTATTTATGGAAAGATTCTAAAGGAAAAGGAAGTTTATCTTTAAGTTTCGAAAGTATTTTTGACACAGGTAGAAATGCAGATTTCTGGATTGCTCCTGGTTACTTCTCATCAAAAGAACAATTATTACAAAGCAATCAAATCTATGCAGAATTTACTGCTTTTAAAAATGATAGAATCTATACACCTTCAATAAAAAAAGGAAAAACTGGTGGCGTAATTTATTACGAATTAGCGCCAACAAGACCAGACTTGGTTTTAAAAGATATTATCAAAATTACACATCCTAATTTATTACCAAATTACGAGTTAATGTTCTTTGAGAAGATGCAGTAAACTAATTTTTTAAAAAAAAAGAATAAAACTACCCTTGCTTAAAGCATTGCACTCTATTATATTTTTAATCTATAGCGCACAATTTAGAGATATTACATTTAAAATGAACGAGTTTAAAATACTTTAAATATTCCAAGGAGTCGCATAGCGTATCTCTTTAGAAACTCTTCCAAAACCCCTTTTATGTCCTTTAAAAACAATGCGGAATTTCACCTAATAAAAGTATGTAACCTATACTAATTGTTTATAAAACAGTGAATTAAAAAACTGATTTTAATAATTTACAGTAGCTAATTAAAACGATACATCTACTTCGTTGCAAACTTAAAACCAGCAGCTGCATGAATTTTGGTGGTATCAAAGATTGGCAATGAAACATCATTTTGATTTATTAATAGTGGAATCTCTGTGCACCCTAAAATAATACCTTCTACCCCCTTTAGAATTAAACTATCTATAATTTTTAAATATTTTTCTTTTGAAGATTTTTTAAATTCACCTTGCGCTAGTTCATCATAAATTATACGATGAATTTCATCTCTTTCTTCAACATCTGGAATTATAGTTTCTATCTCATGCTTATTTAAAATATCTCTAAAAAAATCTTTTTCCATTGTATATTTTGTTCCCAATAATGCTACTTTTTGTATTCCTTTCTTTTGAATTTCTTTTGCTGTAGAATCTGCAATATGAATAACAGGAATGCGAACCACTTTTCTTACTGAATCAATACATAAATGCATCGTATTTGCACAAATAAGAATACAACTGGCGCCTGCATTCTCTAAATTAGTACCAGCTTCTGCCATTTTTTTATTTAACAAATCCCACCTACCTTCCTCAACCAATTGAGAAATTTGTCCGAAATCAAATGAAGTAATAATTAACTCTGCAGAATGTGTTTTACCCAACTGATTCGCATTTAACCGATTTAAAATCTGATAGTACAATACAGTAGATTCTGGCGTTATTCCTCCAATTAATCCTATCTTTTTCATTTAGATAATTTTAGTTTTTCTAAAGCATTTTCTCGCAAATACAAAAACAAAGGAAAGGTAAATGCTACGGCAACTAAAAAGGTAAACGGAATTAGCAACCACCAATATCTAATTTTTAAGCGCATAGATTCTGGAATCATAAATACAAAGAATGTAAGAACAACAACTGTTAAGTCTGCGCCAAAAGATTTACCTGCAAAATTAGCTTGTGCGTCATTAAAAAAATTAATAAAAGTGGGGTCATTTGCATTTTGAAACCATTGAATATTATAATACCATGTATAACAAATACCTAGAATAGAGAGCATCAAAAAAAAATGTTTACGTTTCATAATATAATGGTTTTAAAATAATTTTATCTGATTCTCGTCATCACGCTTTTGTTCCTCTGATTTCTTTTTCTCTATAGATTTTTGTAAAGCTATTTTAGCTTTTTCCTCTGCAGAAAGCTCCTCTAAAAGAGGTTTTTTAGTTACTTTTTCTGGTATTTCAATTGGAAGCATCTTCTCTTCTACAATTTCTTCTGAAACCACTTCTATTTCTTCTACTTTCTCTTCTTCTGGTTCCTCAAAAGGTAAAGACTCCAGTAAATTAACTTGTTTTATTTTTTCTATAGATAACTGATTTCCTTGAGCTTTTATGCCTTTAACTGCTATAAAATCTTCAAAATTTACAGTTTCATTTCCGATACTTCTTTTAGAATACAAAACCTCTGCGACTGGCCTGTAATCTGTAGCAATAATTTCTAAACGCGATTTTGGGTTTTCAGATATAAAAACTTCTTCTTTCTCTGGAGTTTCAATTAAAAAACGTTTTACATAATAACGTTCTTTATCTGCATCCAAATAAATAGCAGAAATTGGTTTGTTTGGTTTCCATTTTTCCAGCACAATCATGTCATCCTCAAAATGCATTGCCAGATCTGGTTTTACTGCTTTAGCTTTTCCACTTTGCGTAATAATTAACAACTTGTCTTCTGCTCTAAATTCGCCTAACAACTCTCCTCTTTCATCAACATTTAAACGTTGCACCGCATCATCAAACCAAATCTTACGAGGTTTTAAAGTAGAAACACCTTCAGACTTAAAATCTACACTCTTTATGGTATACTTTGTAATTGTATTTCCTCTTACAGCTCTTCCTTTTACAGCTAAATCTGCAAAATCAATATCCCATTTCATTTTTTTAACACTTCCTGCAGCGCGCAAATTAATGGTTACCACCTCAGCTTCTCCGTTAAGGTTTGCAGAAAAATAATGTACAATAGATCCTTTAGTTCCGTTTGATAAATCGTACTCTTTGTCTCGTGTTACAGAAGTTACGTTAAAACGCTTCATGTAAGAAGGGCCTTTTGCACCATCTCTATACATAAAATTGTAAACCGTTCTTTTATCTTTCTTTTTAAAGACAGCCACATGAATAATATCTTTTCCAACAAAAGTCTTTGCGTCTACCTTCGTGACACTCATCTTTCCGTCTTTTCTAAAAACAATAATGTCATCAATATCTGAGCAGTCTGCAACAAACTCATCTCTTTTTAGAGAGGTACCCACAAAACCTTCTTCTCTGTTTACATAGAGTTTTGCATTTTTCATTGCTACTTTAGAGGCAACAATGTCATCAAAAATTCTAATCTCTGTTTTACGCTCTTTTCCTTTACCATAAGCACTTTTTAAACGCATAAAGTAATCTATAGCATATTTAATTAAATTATTTAAATATTCTTTTACAACAGCTATTCTGTCTTCTAAACCCTCTATAAACTGCTTTGCTTTATCAATATCAAATTTTGATATTTTCTTAATTCTAATTTCTGTTAAACGTGCAATGTCTTCTTCTGTAATAGCGCGCTTTAAATGTTTTATATGTGGTTGTAAACCTAAGTCAATGGCTTTTATTACACCTTCCCAAGTTTCTTCCTCTTCGATATCTCGATAGATTCTATTTTCTATAAAAATTCTTTCTAGAGAAGAAAAATGCCATTGTTCTTCTAATTCATTTAATTGAATTTCTAGTTCTTTCTTAAGTAAGTTGACAGTTAAATCTGTAGAATGTTTTAACATTTCTGAAACTCCTACAAAAACAGGTTTATTATCTTCAATAGTACAAGACAAAGGTGAAATTGAATTCTCGCAATTCGTAAATGCATATAAGGCATCAATAGTGGTATCTGGTGATACGTTTGGTGGCAAGTGCACCAAAATCTCTACATCTGCTGCTGTGTTGTCTTCAATCTTTTTTATCTTAATCTTCCCCTTTTCATTGGCCTTGATAATACTTTCAATTAACGAAGTTGTTGTAGTTGCAAACGGAATTTCATTAATCACTAATGTTTTCTTGTCAAGCTGCGCTATTTTAGCTCTAACTCTAACTTTACCTCCTCTTTTTCCGTCGTTGTAATTGGTGAAATCTGCAATTCCTCCGGTAATAAAATCTGGTAGAATTTTAAAACTCTTGCCTTTTAAATATTTAATAGATGCATCTATAAGCTCAATAAAGTTATGTGGTAAAATTTTAGTTGACAACCCAACTGCAATACCTTCTGCACCTTGTGCTAATAATAATGGAAACTTTACAGGTAAATCAATCGGTTCTTTTCTTCGACCATCATAAGACATTTTCCAGTCGGTTGTTTTCGGATTAAAAACAACATCTAAAGCAAACTTAGATAAACGAGCCTCTATGTAACGAGAAGCCGCTGCACGATCTCCTGTTAAGATATTTCCCCAATTTCCTTGCATGTCTATTAGCAATTCTTTCTGACCAATTTGCACCATTGCATCTGCTATAGATGCATCTCCATGCGGGTGGTACTGCATCGTATGCCCAACAATATTGGCTACTTTATTGTAACGCCCATCATCTAAGTCTTTCATAGAATGCATAATTCTACGTTGCACAGGTTTCAAACCATCTTCTAAAGATGGCACTGCTCTTTCTAAAATTACATACGAAGCATAGTCTAAGAACCACTCTTTATACATTCCTGTAATCTTTGTGATGGTCTCAACAGCCTCTGTATTGTTATTTGAAGCTTCAGACTGACTTTCTAAATTTGATAATTCTTCTTCGTGTTCGTTTTCGTTTATTTCTTCGCTCATAGCCTAAACTTCCTCTTCTATAGTGTCTAACTCTACCTTTAAATTCTCAATGATAAACTTCTGTCTATCTGGAGTATTTTTTCCCATATAAAACTCTAACATTTGCTCAATAGACATTTCTTTGTCTAACATTACAGGGTCTAACCGAATATCATCTCCGATAAAATGGACAAACTCGTTTGGTGAAATCTCACCCAAACCTTTAAATCTTGTTATTTCTGGTTTCCCTTTTAACTTCCCTATTGCTTCTCGTTTTTCTTCTTGCGAATAACAATAAAAAGTCTGTTTCTTATTTCGCACTCTAAACAAAGGTGTTTCTAGAATATATAAATGTCCTTCTTTGATTAGTTCTGGAAAAAACTGAAGGAAAAATGTAATTAATAACAGTCTAATGTGCATTCCATCTACATCGGCATCTGTTGCAATTACAATATTGTTATATCGCAGATCCTCTAGTCCGTCTTCTATGTTTAGGGCCGCTTGCAACAAATTAAACTCTTCATTTTCATATACAATTTTCTTACTTAAACCATACGAATTTAAAGGCTTCCCTTTTAAACTAAAAACAGCTTGTGTGTTTACATTACGAGATTTCGTTATAGAACCAGAAGCAGAATCTCCCTCCGTTATAAATAATGTAGTTTCTAAGTAATTTTGCTTTTTAATATCGCCTAAATGAATTCTACAATCTCTTAATTTCTTATTGTGTAAACTCGATTTTTTTGCTCTATCTTTTGCTAACTTCCGTATTCCAGATAATTCTTTTCTTTCCTTTTCTGCTTGTACAATTTTCTTTTGAAGCTTGTCTGCAACGTCAGTATTCTTGTGCAGATAATTATCTAAATTAGTTTTAAGAAAATCATTAATATAAGTTCTAACCGTTGGCAATTTTCCTCCCATATCTGTAGAACCTAACTTTGTTTTAGTCTGACTCTCAAAAATTGGTTCCATCACTTTTATTGCAATAGCAGAAATAATCGATTTACGAATGTCTGAAGCTTCAAAATTCTTTCCGTAAAACTCTCTAATCGTTTTAACTAATGCTTCTCTAAATGCTGCTTGGTGGGTTCCTCCTTGCGTAGTATGTTGCCCATTTACAAAAGAGTGGTATTCTTCTGAGTATTGTGTTTTACTATGTGTAATTGCAACCTCTATATCCTCTCCCTTCAAATGAATTATAGGATACAACATATCATCTAGATTGTTATTATCTTCCAATAAATCTCTCAATCCGTTTTCTGAAAAGAATTTTTCTCCGTTAAAAATGATAGTTAAACCTGGATTTAGATACACATAATTCTTTAACATTTTTGCTACATACTCATTTCTGAATTTGTATTTCTTAAAGATTTCTTCGTCTGGAATAAAAGAAACTTTGGTTCCTTTTCTACGAGAGCTCTCTTCTAAAAAATCTTGATTTTCTAAATTTCCCTGACTAAATTCTGCAGAAGCAGATTTACCATCACGCGAAGATTCAACCCTAAAAAATGAAGAAAGTGCGTTTACTGCTTTTGTACCAACACCATTTAAACCTACAGATTTCTTAAATGCTTTTGAATCGTATTTTCCACCAGTATTCATTTTAGATACAACGTCTACTACCTTTCCTAATGGAATTCCTCTACCATAATCGCGCACCGTAACTTTGGTTCCCTGTATAGAAATTTCAATATTCTTTCCAGCGCCCATAACATATTCATCAATAGAATTGTCTAAGACTTCCTTTACTAAAATATAGATTCCGTCATCTGCAGAAGAACCGTCACCCAGTTTACCAATGTACATTCCTGGTCGCATTCTTATATGCTCCTTCCAATCTAAAGATCTAATATTATCTTCTGTGTATTTTGTTTCTTTACTCATAAATTGGTAACTACTGTTAGGTTTGAAGTACTCGTAAAAATAAGATTTAACAGATAAAAATAAAATGAGTTTTACAATTAGTTATCAACATGATTTCAACTGTGGTTTAAAACAGAATTAATTGCCTATTTATAAATTATATTTAGCACCAATTCTTCAGTAATCAGGGTATAATTTTCAAGGTTAAAAAAAAACATTTATTAGAAAATGTAAAGATAATTTTAATGTAATAATCACAAAATAAAACAATATGTTATATTTTTAAACAAATCAGAGTTTATTCAACAATTTAAGTACTTTTGAAGAAAATAAATTAAAATTATCGTGGAAAGAACGCAACTTTTAGAATTAGCCCAAAAATATGGAAGCCCTATATATGTATATGATACGGATAAAATCGAATCGCAATACAACAGATTAACAGACGCTTTTAGCACTGTAAAAAGCTTAAAATTAAACTACGCTGTTAAAGCACTTTCTAATATTAATATTTTAAAGTTTTTTAAAAATATTGGGGCTGGTTTAGATACTGTTTCTATACAAGAAGTTCAGTTAGGTTTAACGACCGGAATTGATCCTCAAAAAATAATTTTCACACCAAATGGCGTATCTTTAAAAGAGATAGAAGAAGTTGCAAAATTAGGAGTTCAAATAAACATTGATAATCTTTCTATTTTAGAGTTATTCGGACAAAAACATCCAGAAATTCCTGTTTGCGTGCGTATCAATCCGCACATCATGGCAGGTGGAAACTCTAAAATATCTGTAGGTCATATCGATTCTAAATTCGGAATATCCATTCACCAAGTTCCTCATATAAAACGTGTTGTAGAAAATACAGGGATGAATATCAACGGAATTCACATGCACACTGGATCTGATATTTTAGATATTGATACTTTTTTACGTGCTACAGAAATCTTGTTTGATGTTGCAAAACAATTTGATGATATTGATTTTATCGACTTCGGAAGCGGATTTAAAGTACCTTATAAGGAAGGAGACATTTCTACAGATATAGAGCAATTAGGTTTACAATTATCAGAGCGTTTTAATGACTTTTGTGTAGAATACGGAAAAGACATCACCTTAATGTTTGAGCCTGGAAAGTTTTTAGTTTCTGATGCCGGTGTATTCCTTGCAAAAGTAAATGTTGTAAAACAAACCACCTCTACTGTCTTTGCGCATGTAGATTCTGGTTTTAACCATTTGGTAAGACCTATGATGTACGATTCTTATCATCATATTACAAATATCTCGAATCCAGAAGGAAGAGATCGTTATTACTCTGTTGTTGGATATATCTGTGAAACTGACACATTTGGTTCTAACAGAAGAATTGCAGAAATTTCTGAGGAAGATGTATTATGTTTTCATAATGCAGGTGCGTATTGTTTCTCTATGGCATCTAACTATAATTCGCGTTATCTGCCTGCAGAAGTTATGGTACATCAAGGAAAAGATTACTTAATTAGAAAAAGACAAACCATTCAAGATATTTTACACAATCAAGAAATTGTTACGTTTCCTGGAGTGGAAAAAAATAAAAAAGAAGCAGTTCCTGCTTAAAAATAAAAAACTAAATTTAGCCACGAATTCACAAATACTACTTTTGTGAGCTCGTGGCTTTTTTAATTTAAAATTTTTACAATGAAGATTCAACTTTCTACTTTTGAGGACATCCCTGCAATTATAGCCATTATTAACGATGCCAAAGAATATTTAGCATCTCAAAAAATTGACCAATGGCAAAACGGATATCCAAATGCTGATCAAGTAGAAAATGATATCAAAAACACAGAAAGTTATGTGGTTGTAAATGATGAAGATATTGTGATTGCAACTGCTATGTTTACATTGAGAAAAGAGCCAACATATAAAGAAGTTATTGATGGTCGTTGGATTGTGAATGAAAATGACATCTACGGAGTAGTTCATCGAATGGCTATCAAAAAGGAATTTAGAAAATTTGGTTTGGCCACTTTTATGTTTCATAAATTCCACCAACAATTACTAGAGAAAAATATTAAAAGTTTAAAAATTGACACCCATGAAGAAAATTTTGGCATGCAAGGCCTGATAAAGAAACTAGGCTATACATATTGCGGAATAATTTACACAAATTATCATGCAAAAAGATTGGCTTTTGAGAAAGTAATTTCTTAATAATTCAATATATCAAGTATATTAGCCCCCTCACAAAATCAGTTTTGTGAGGTTTCTTATTTTAATAAATTCATATCAGATAATGCAAATTCTTCCATATATTATTCAGCAAACACAGCTACCTTCTAAATCTATAGAAAATACTATTATACTCTTAAATGAAGATGCTACCATTCCTTTTATATCTAGATATAGAAAAGAAATGACTGGTAATTTAGATGAAATTCAAATTGGCGAAATTGTAAAGTTTAAAGCCCTTTTTGAAGCTTTAGAAAAACGAAAAAAAGCCATTTTAAAAGTATTAGAAGAACTGCAAGTTTTAACCTCAGAATTAGAACAAAAAGTGCTTCGAACAAGAGATTTAATTTCTTTGGAAGATATATATCTTCCATTTAAGAAAAAGCGAAAGACAAAGGCAGAAACTGCACGCTTGCAAGGTCTAGAGCCCTTAGCAAAAATGATTATGAGTCAGCATGTAAACGACTTAAAACATACTGCCTCAAAATACACTTCTAATAAAGTTGACACTATAGAAGATGCTTTAGAGGGCGCTCGTTTTATCATTGCAGAATGGATCAATGAACGTACAGATATTCGAAATAATATTCGACAACAACTAGCACGTTTTGCTATTATTTCTTCTAAAATTATTAAAAGTAAAATTAATGAAGAGAAAGCGCAGAAATTTAAAGATTATTTCGATTGGCAAGAGTCATTAAACAGAATTCCATCTCACAGACTGTTAGCTATTTTAAGAGCAGAAAATGAAGGTTTTATCCGTCTAAAAATAGAAATCGATTCAGACAGTGCTATTCAAAAAATAGCTGATAAGATTATTAGAACGCAGAATACTTGTGCTCCGCAAATTCAATTGGCTATTAAAGATGCTTTTAAACGTTTATTATTTCCTTCTTTATCTAATGAGGCTCTGACAATCGCCAAAGAAAAAGCAGATGAGGCAGCAATTCTTGTTTTCTCAAAAAATTTAAAGCAATTACTTTTAGGTGCCCCTTTAGGAGAGAAAAGAGTACTAGCCATAGATCCTGGATTTAAATCTGGTTGCAAAGTAGTTTGCTTAAATGCGCAAGGAGTTTTAGAACATAATGAAACTATCTTTCCGCATGCACCTCAAAACCAATCTATAGAAGCCATAAAAAAAATCAACTTTTTAGTGAATACGTACAAAATAGAAGCCATAGCAATTGGAAATGGAACGGCTTCTCGGGAAACAGAACAACTGATTAAAAAAATTCAATTTACTAATAATATAGATGTTTTTGTTGTGAGTGAAGCTGGTGCATCTATTTATTCTGCTTCTAAAATAGCCAGGGATGAATTTCCTAATTATGATGTTACGGTTCGTGGATCTGTTTCTATTGGAAGGCGCTTGCAAGATCCGTTGGCAGAATTAGTAAAGATTGATGCAAAATCGATTGGTGTTGGCCAGTACCAGCACGATGTTGATCAAATAAAATTGAAACAATCTTTAGATAATACTGTGGAAAGTTGTGTAAATAAGATTGGGGTAAATATTAATACTGCAAGCGAACCTTTATTAAGTTCTGTTTCTGGAATTGGACCAAAAATCGCAGAAAACATTGTAAACTATAGAAATGAAAATGGTTCTTTTACCTCTAGAATTTCCATTAAGAAAGTTCCTCGATTAGGAGGAAAAGCATTTGAACAAGCAGCTGGGTTTTTACGAATTAAAAATGGTGAAAATCCATTAGATGATGCTGCGGTGCATCCAGAAAGGTATGCTTTAGTATCTAAAATAGCAAAAGACCTAAAAAAGAATATTTCTGAACTTATTGGAAATAAAGAAATTATTCAAAAAATTCCTTTAGAAAAATACAGTACTGAAAGTATTGGTTTACTTACTTTAAAAGATATTATAAGGGAATTAGAAAAACCAGGTTTAGATCCAAGAGCGAAAGCAAAAATGTTTTCTTTTGACCAAAATATTAAAACAATTTCAGATTTAAGAACAGGTCAAATTTTACCGGGAATTGTAAATAATATTACCAATTTTGGTTGTTTTGTAGATATTGGGACTAAAGAAAGTGGCTTAATTCATGTTTCTAATTTATCTGATACTTTTGTTAAAGATGTCAATGCAATTGTTACTTTGCAACAACAAATAATGGTAAAAGTTTTAGAAGTTGATGTGGTTAGAAAGCGAATTCAATTGGCTTTGGTAAAATAGTTATCCAACTTATTAACTTTACAGTAAAAATCTTAAATATTTTCTTACTTTCGAATTCGTAAAAACATCCCATGAAAGTCTGTATTGCAGAAAAACCAAGTGTCGCTAGAGAAATTGCTTCTATTTTAGGAGCCAACACAAAACGTGATGGTTTTTATGAAGGAAACGGCTATGCGGTTACCTACACATTCGGTCATTTGTGTACCCTTTTAGAACCCAAAGATTATAAACCACATTGGAAAAGTTGGGATCTAAACAACTTACCTATGTTACCAGAACGCTTTGACACGAAAGTTACGGGCGATGCAGGAATTAGAAAACAATTCAATATTGTAAAATCATTATTTGATAAAGCGTCTGTTGTTATTAATTGCGGGGATGCTGGAACGGAAGGAGAATTGATTCAGCGTTGGGTAATTAACCAATGTAATTATAAAGGTAAAGTACAGCGTTTATGGATTTCTTCGCTTACTGAAGAAGCAATTAAAGAAGGATTTAAAAATCTAAAGCCCTCTGAACAATATGATAACTTATATTATGCAGGTTTCTCTAGAGCTATTGGAGATTGGTTATTAGGCCTAAATGCAACCCGCCTGTACACTGTAAAATATGGCGGATACAAGCAGGTGTTATCAGTTGGTAGAGTGCAAACACCTACCCTAGCAATGATTGTTAATAGGTATGTTGAAATAACTAACTTTAAACCTCAACCCTATTGGGAGTTACAAACTACTTATAGAAATACACTTTTTAATTATGAAGATGGGCGTTTTTTAAAACAAGAAGACGGCCAAATATTAGCTAATAAAGTTAACGAGTCAGATTTTGAAATTGTTTCTGTAGTTAAAAAGAAAGGAAAAGAATACGCCCCAAAACTATTTGATTTAACTGGTTTACAGGTGTATTGTAATAATAAATTTGGATTTTCAGCGGATGAAACACTAAAGATGGTTCAAAAGCTATACGAAATGAAAGTGGTTACCTACCCAAGAGTAGATACTACCTTTTTACCAAATGATGTGTATCCTAAAATTGCAGGGATTTTGTCAAAATTAACGAAGTATAGCGGATTAACACAACCACTATTAGGACAAAAAATAAAGAAATCGAAACGTATTTTTGATGATCAAAAAGTTACAGATCACCACGCAATAATTCCAACGGGAATTCAAGGAAATTTACAATACAACCAACAACAAGTCTACGATATTATAACACGCAGATTTATTGGTGCTTTTTATCCAGATTCAGAGGTTTCTAATACTGCCGTAATTGGAAAAGCTGCAGATGTCCCATTTAAAACAACTGGTAAAGAAATACTTACCAAAGGTTGGCGTATTGCTTTTGAAACGGAGGAGAGCAAAATTAAAAAGGAATTAAACGAGCAAGTAACCTTACCTTCCTTTGTAAACGGTGAAAAAGGAGCACATGAACCTTCTTTTCTAGAAAAGGAAACAAAACCGCCAAGAAATTTCACAGAAGCAAGCTTATTACGCGCCATGGAAACAGCAGGAAGGCGAGTAGATGACGATGAAATGCGCGAATTAATGAAAGAAAACGGCATTGGAAGACCGTCTACCAGAGCAAGTATTATTGAGACCTTGTTCCGAAGAAAATATATTGAGCGTAAAAAGAAGTTAGTACTACCAACCCAAACAGGTATCGATTTAATTAATATAATAGACAACGAATTACTAAAATCTGCTGAATTAACGGGACGATGGGAAAAACGTTTAAAAGAAATTGAAAGAGGAGAATTTAATGCAGGAAACTTCATCAACAATATGAAGAAGATGGTAGATGAATTGGTGTATGAAGTACGTTCTAACAAAACGTCTAAACGCATTTCTTCTAATACTATCATTCCAAAAGAAGCAAAAAAAACTCCCACTAAAAAACCGATATCTAAAAAAGAGGTCTTAGGAAAAACATGTCCGAAATGTAAAAAAGGAACTATTTTAAAAGGCTCTTCTGCCTTTGGCTGTTCTGAATATAAAAATAAGTGTGATTTGAAAATTCCGTTTGAAATTTACGGTAAGAAAGTTTCTGAAAATCAATTAATGCGTTTATTAGACAAAGGCTGCACAACCAATTTAAAGGGATTTAAAATAGCCAATGGCGCTGTGGAGGGCTTGATACGTTTTGATGAAAATTTCAGTTTAAAGTTAGAAGCTAAAAAAGTAGCTAAGGCAGCTGCTTCAGAAAAAATTAATTGCCCTAAATGTAAAACCGGAACTGTCTTAAAAGGAAAAACAGGCTATGGTTGCTCTGCTTATAAAACAGGTTGCAATTTTGTTTTTACTTTTGATAACATCAAAAAAATAGCAAATGGTAAACCGCTAACGAGAGAATTAGTGCTTGAAATAATTAGCGCTTAAATTATTATCATTTTTTCGCAAGCAAAAACCTATACAAAACTAATCAACCATATTCTTTAAATAAAACTGCTCTACTTTTTCTCTTGCCCACGGAGTAGTTCTTAAAAATTTTAGACTAGATTTATAAGTAGGGTTATTTTTAAAAGCATTAATATTTAAACTATCTCCCAACTCTTCCCAACCGTATTCTAGAAATAATTGTTCTAACATAGTTGCTAATTTTATACCGTGTAAAGGGTTATTCGGTTGATCTTTGCTCATTTTTGTTTCAAGAAATTATAATAGATTCAAATGTAATGCTATTATTTTTTTTAGTTCACAAATATTAACAATTATTAGCAATTGTTTATTGCGAATTTTTCAATAATTTAGCTGAAAATACAAGAATTCTACATATGAAAAATATTGCGTTAAATGATATTCACATTAAATTAGGTGCAAAAATGGTTCCTTTTGCTGGTTATAATATGCCTGTGCAATATGAGGGTGTTACTGCAGAACATTTAGCGGTTAGAGCAGCGGTTGGTGTTTTTGATGTAAGTCATATGGGTGAGTTTTTGGTGAGCGGTTCAAATGCACTGGCATTGATACAAAAAGTAACCTCTAATGATGCATCTAAATTAGAAATTGGTGACGCGCAATACAGCTGTTTTCCTAATGAAAAAGACGGAATCGTAGATGATTTAATTTGTTATAAAATTAAGGAAGAGGAATATTTACTCGTTGTAAATGCTTCTAATATTGAAAAAGATTGGAACTGGATTTCTAAATACAACCAAGAATTTAAAGCTGGTTTAACAGATTTGTCTGAAGATTATTCTTTGTTAGCAATTCAAGGACCTAAAGCTGTGGAAGCAATGCAATCTTTATCTTCTTTAGATTTAGCAGCAATTCCTTTTTACAAGTTTAAAATAAGTGATTTTGCAGGTATTGAAAACGTAATTATTTCTGCTACTGGGTATACTGGTTCTGGCGGATTTGAGATTTACTGTAAAAATTCTGATGCAAAACAAATCTGGGATAGCGTTTTCGAAGCTGGAGCAGCATATGGAATTAAACCAATTGGCTTGGCAGCAAGAGATACCTTACGTTTAGAAATGGGCTATTGTTTGTACGGAAATGACATCAATGATACAACATCACCAATTGAAGCTGGCTTGGGTTGGATAACTAAGTTTACCAAAGACTTTGTAAATGCAGACGCATTAGCAAAAGAAAAAGAACAAAAACCAGAAAGAAAATTAGTTGCTTTTGAGTTAGATGAAAGAGGAATTCCAAGGCATGGTTATGATATTGTAGACGAAAACGGGACAATTATTGGTATTGTAACTTCGGGAACTATGAGTCCATGTTTACAAAAAGGAATTGGAATGGGATATGTGCCAAGAGTTCTTGCTAAAGCGGGTACAAAAATTCATATTCAGGTGCGTAAAAAAGCAATTCCTGCTACTATTATAAAGCTACCATTTTATAAAGGATAAAAATAGTTACTAAAAATAATATATAAAACGGCATATTTCACATCTAAGAGATATGCCGTTTCTCTATTTAAAAGCTTATTTTTACTAACGGAAACAGTGGTTAATTAAAACCTAGCAAAATAAATAAAATGAGTTTTTTAAAAGCAGAATGGAGAAAATTAGCTTTTGCTAATTACGAAGTTAATCCGAATGTTTTAGCACAATATGTTCCGCCAGGAACAGAGCTTGATTTATGGGAAGGCAAATGCTTTGTAAGTTTAATTGGATTTATATTTCTAAATACTAAAATATTCGGCATTAAAGTTCCCTTTCATAATACTGTAGAAGAAGTAAATTTGCGTTTTTATGTAAAGCGATTTGAAAATAATACATGGAAACGTGGTGCCGTTTTTATCAAAGAAATTGTATCCAAACCCATGCTTACGTTTGTTGCAAACACAATTTACAAAGAACACTATGAAACCATGCCCATGAAATATAAATGGGAAGAAAATAGTAAAAATAGAAGTGTAGCATATCATTGGAGAAAGAATAAGATATGGCAATCTTTTAAAATTACCGCAGCACTTAAAACTTCAGAAATTGAAGAAAATAGTGAGACTGAATTTATTACCGAACATTATTGGGGGTATGCAAAAGTAAATGATACTGTTACCAATGAATATGAAGTTACCCATCCAAGGTGGGAAAAGTATGAAGTAGAAAGTGCTGATATAAAAGTAGATTTCGAATTGGTTTATGGAAAATATTTTGAATTTCTAAATCACATTAAGCCAAGCTCTATTATGCTTATTGAAGGTTCTAAAATAACTATTGAAGGTAAAAAAACCATAAAAAAGAAAACTTTATAGAGTTTTATATTAGATAATAAACCTTATAATAAGACCTTTTTAGCGCTAAAATATAATATTGAAATCTTCATATCTGCAAGCGAATAGAGTGTTCCTTTTAATTTAAAAAAGGGTATTTTTGCCCGCTTAAACAAAACAAAAAACTATGAATTGTCTATTAACTGGTGGTGGTGGAATTGTTGGAAGTCACATTATTTTTGAATGGTTACATAAAGCAATCATAGACAAAACAGTGGCACATCTATTTGTAGTAATAAGGGCTAATGAAAAGTCTGCACAACAACGTTTAGAAACTATTTTGCAAGATGCATCTCGTCCAAAATTTTTAAATGCGTTTACTTTAGAGGCTTGTCTAGAAAAAGTAACAGTTATTTCTAGCGATTTATCAACTATAAAAAAAGAAACGTTAGAAAAACATAATTTTGATACCGTAATACATTGCGCAGGTTCTACTAATTTATTGCAAACGGCAGATTCTAAGGAGACTGTGCATGCACAGAACTACTTGGTAACAAAACAATTGTTAGCACAAATTCCTAAAGCTGTTAAACGCTTTATATACATTAGTACTGCCTATTCTTTTGGTATTCAAAAAGAAAAAGTAAAAGATAATATCGAACATTATAAAGTTACTAATTTTAGGAATCCGTATGAAGAATCTAAATATGAAAGCGAGAAATATGTAAGAGAAACGTGCAAGACAATGAATATTGCTTCTCAGGTTCTAAGACCTAGTATTATATGTGGTCGTTTACTGGACAAGCCATTTTATGAAACTCCAAAATTTGATGTATTTTATTCTTGGGCAATGTTTTTAGATAAGTATGCAAAAAAATCGAAAGGAGATTTTAGAATTTGGGTTGATAAAGAAAGTGGCTTAAACATTGTACCTGTAGATTTTGTTTCTAAAGCAATTTTACATACTTATTTGAATCCAGCTATTAAAGAATTGAATATTGTAAATCCTACCCAGATATTGCACACAGACTATGTTGGTGAAGTTTTAAATTCTTTTAACGTAAATTCATATACCTATGTTTCCGAAAGACCCGAAAACCTAAACGGTTTTGAACAATTATATTACAAAACTATTGGCAGTCTTTTTGAAAAATATATTTCTGTGCCAGATTTACAGTTTGAAGTAGAAGAAATTTCAAAACTAATAAAACAATTAAAATTAAATACTACTTTAGGTGTTCATGAGAATTTCATGAATCTCATTAATTTTTCAGTAGAAAAAAAATTTAAAAAAAGTTACTAATAACTGTAGATAAAAACGCTCTATATTGGATTCATTAACTCAAATAGTTTTAGGTGCCGCAGTTGGAGAAGCCATTTTAGGAAGAAAAATTGGCAATAAAGCAATGTTATACGGAGCTATTGCCGGAACAATTCCAGATTTAGATGTATTAGCTTCATTTTTCACAGATACCGTTAGTGCCTTAGAAATCCACAGAGGTTTTACACATTCTGTCTTTTTCTCTCTGCTTTTCGCACCGATACTAGCGTTTATTGTAACCAAATATGAAACGTACAAAAACTTTAAGAACTGGACGTTTCTTTTCTTTTGGGTATTTATAACACATCCTATTTTAGATGCACAAACTACCTGGGGCACACAGCTATTTTGGCCTTTAGATATTCGGTTAGCTTTTAAAAATATTTTTGTGGTAGATCCTTTATATACGCTCCCATTTTTAGTGTTTTTAATTTTGGCAATGCTCCAGAAAAAAGCAACTAAAAAAAGGCGTTTTTATAATAATTTAGGGCTAGGTATTAGTAGTTCTTATTTATTGCTTACCATTATATTAAAAGGAGTTTCTTATCAGAAATTCACGAAAGAACTAGCAATACAAAACATTAACTACATCACAATAAAAACGAAACCAACTCCACTAAACACTATTTTATGGACGGCAAATGTAGAAACTAAAAATTCTTTTTTTATTGGAAATTCCTCTTTTTTTGACCAACATGCTATTCATTTTTCAGAATATCCTAAAAACCATTATTTGTTAGGCGATATCGCAAAACACCAAAAAACAAAAAGAATGATTGCTATCTCTAAAGGTTGGTACACCATCAATAAAAAAGATAATAACTTATATTTTAATGATTTGCGTTTTGGAGTTTTAAGTATGCAACCAAATGCAACTAATTTTGTTTTCAAATATAAAATCAAAATAGCTACTGATGGAACTCCGTTTTTTCTAGAAGAACCAAAAGAAAAAAGTGACGGTAAAAAGTTGTTATTAGACTTATGGGTGCGAATTAAAGGAAACTAAATAAGTACTTTACTATATTCTTTCTTCTCAAAAATACTTAAATTTGCATAACATTATATACCTGATTAAAAATGTGTTTTATAGCCCTAAAAGGACTGCTAAAGACTAATGAAATAACTACAGATTTTAAATTTTAAATGCAATCATGAAAGAGATTATTAACAAATTAGACAGTAGGTTTATTAAAATAATGAAGCGGGCGAGTATCCCTTCCATTCGTTTATCTTTTGGAGTCATCTTTATTTGGTTTGGAATATTAAAACCATTAGGCCTCTCTTCAGCTGAAGGTTTACTAAAAGCAACGGTAATATGGTTGCCTTTCGGATCTCCAGAAATGTGGTTGATTGTTATTGGCTTATGGGAAGTTGTTATTGGTGTTTTCTTTTTCTTTAAGAGAACAACTAGAATTGCAATTGTACTTTTGTTTTTGCAAATGGTAGGAACTTTTATGCCATTAATAGTTCTTTCCGAGGTAACTTTTCAGTCAAATAATATTTTACTACCTACGCTAGAGGGCCAGTATATCATTAAAAATTTAATGATTATTTCAGCAGCATTGGTTTTAGGTGGTGAAATTACAAGGTCAAATAATAAGAATACAAACGAATAACAATTCTTGTTTCTGAAGATTAAAATACCAAAACATATTAATTTCTAAGTACAAAACTCCTCACAAATAATTGTTCTTACTTACTATAGTTACTATATAATAAAAACTCCCAATGAAAATTCATTGGGAGTTTTTTTAGTCTAATTTCTAAACTTATTTCGAGTAATAATAGATTTCAGTTTTTGTTTCAGGTCTTGTCCTGAATCATAAATCATCTGTTCATTTGTAGGAAATTGCACCACACGCAATCTAATTAAATCTATAAAAGAAGGTTCTAATGCTCTTTTATCTCCTTTAAACTGAGCATATCTATGCTGAAAAGCAAAGGCACTTGCTATTGGATACGTTTGTATGGTTTGCTTTGTATTTAAATCTACGTATTTTACTTGTCCCGTTACTTTAGCCGTTTTCAATTGAGTAAACTGATATAATTCACAACGAACAGACACCATTTTATTTACCTTAATTTTATTACCATCTTTATCTAGAACTTGATCTCCGTTTGGATCTAATAAATACGTAAAACCGTCTTTAACCTCTTTTTCTTTAATAATTTCTTTCTCCCTGACCTGTTCTGGCGAAACCTGAATATTTCTTAGATTTAATTCCAAACCAAAATTATATTGAATTCTTGGGTCTTTGGCACCATGATAAACGGTCCATAAATCATTTAATCCATAGGTGTCAAAATTTAGTAAATCTTCTTCTAATCTTTTAGGAATTACTTTTTGTGTTTCGTTCTTCATAGAAACAATCACGAAATCTAAACCTCTTTCCCGTGCAACGTTCATTAAGTTACGTACGTCTTTAAAATTAGGATTTACTTTTTCGATGTACGCTAAATCGTCATAAGCAGCTCTATAATCAAACTTAGTGTCAATATTAAATAATCCTTTTGCCTTTGCATATAAGTAATCTGATAATTGATTTTTATTTTCTATAATGGCATCATCATAATTAGTAAACAGAAATACCGCATCTCTATTTTTATTTACAATATATAAAGGTAATAAAGGTTTTAAAATTTCTTGTCTTCTTTTCAGTTGTTCATATAAAACAAAAATAGTTTCAATATTTTCCGGATTCTTTTCCTTCTTTAAAAAGTTGATTCTCGCCAAATCTTTAGCTGTAGCTTTTTCAAAAGCTTCTTCTAGTAATAAGATGTAAGGCTGATTTCCTTTTTTGGTTTTATTTCTTTTTAAGTTTTTAATGGCCGTATTAATTGCGCTATCGTAATTACCATTGCTAATAGCTTCTTGCGTATTCTTTATACTACTACAAGAAAATAGTAAGAAAATAAGAGCGCTAAAAAGTAAAGATTTCCTCATAATTAATTTTATTTAAAGTTAACAAAGCAATCTATGTGCCAAAGTCTGTTATAAATAATTTAGTATTTATACATTAAAGCGAAAATGCATTACATCACCATCCTTAACAATATACTCCTTACCCTCTACTTTCATTTTACCAGCTTCCTTTACTTTTGCTTCAGAACCAAAAGTAACAAAGTCTGCATAGGCTATTGTTTCTGCTCTAATAAAACCTTTTTCAAAATCTGTATGAATAACTCCTGCAGCTTGTGGCGCAGTAGATCCAATAGGAATTGTCCAAGCTCTTACTTCTTTTACCCCTGCTGTAAAGTAAGTTTGTAAATTTAATAATTTATAGGCGGAACGAACTAACCTCGCAACACCTGCTTCTTCTAAGCCAATATCTGCTAAAAACATTTGTCTCTCTTCGTAATCGTCTAATTCTGTGATGTCTGCCTCTGTGCCCACTGCTAGAACAATTACCTCAGCATTTTCATCTTTTACAGCCTCTCTTACTTTTTCTACATATGCATTTCCTGTAACTGCAGAATCTTCATCTACATTGCATACATATAAAACTGGCTTCGCTGTAATAAATTGTAAAGATTGCACAAACTCTTGCTCCTTTTCATTAAAAGATAAAGCTCTTACAGAAATACCTTTTAATAAAGTTTCTTCAACTTTTAATAAGACTACCAATTCTGCTTGTGCATCTTTATTACCCGTCTTTGCAGTTCTTTTTACACGCTCCAATCTTTTCTCTACAGTTTCTAAATCTTTTAACTGCAATTCGATATCGATTGTTTCTTTGTCTCTAACAGGATCTACAGATTCATCTACATGAATAATATTATCATTATCAAAACATCTAATTACATGCAAAATAGCATCTGTTTCTCTAATATTTGCCAAGAACTGATTTCCTAAACCCTCTCCTTTACTTGCACCTTTCACCAAACCAGCAATATCTACAATCTCTACAGTTGCAGGCATTACACGCTCTGGATTTACCAATTCTTCTAATTTTTCAATTCTTTTGTCTGGTACATTTACAACTCCTATGTTTGGTTCTATTGTACAGAAAGGAAAGTTTGCACTTTGCGCTTTTGCATTTGATAAACAGTTAAATAAAGTTGATTTTCCTACGTTTGGTAATCCTACAATTCCGGCTTTCATGTCTTTAGATTTTGCGAGTGCAAATATATATTTTTATTCATAAAAAAACCTCGAATAAATTCGAGGTTTTTGTCTTAATTATTTATCCTCATTAAATTAGAGTATTATTCGTTGTGCATGTGTTTTTGCTTCGCTAACAACTCTTCTTCAGTTTCTACATTATCTTCATCTGGTACACAACAATCTACAGGGCAAACTGCAGCACATTGTGGCTCATCATGAAAACCTTTACATTCTGTACATTTATCTGCAACAATGTAATAAATTTCGTCTGAAATTGGTTCTTGCGTTTCATCGGCGTTCACAGATTTACCGTTTGGTAATACTGCTTTTCCTTTTAAATCTGTTCCCTGAGAATATTTCCAATCGTCTGCGCCTTCATAAATTGCAGTATTTGGACATTCTGGTTCACATGCCCCACAATTTATACATTCATCTGTTATTATAATTGCCATAATTTTCTTTTCTGTTTTGTACCTTTGCAATTGCAAAAATAACGCCAAATATATTTACAACCAAAATAAATGGATAGTATTCAAAATAGAATTACGGCTTTTGTGAAATTAGGAGCTTTTTTAAGTCAGTTTTCTCAAGAAAAATTTGAGAAAGCAACTAACATAGAGCATAATGATTTGTTTTTTGATGGTTTTAAGCATCAAATAAAAGTGGCACAAGAAAAGAATTCTTGGTTTACAAAAGACAATATTATATTTGCTTTAAATAGTTGGTCTAAAGCATTAACAAAAAGCAACTTAGAAGCATGGATTTCTAAAAACGCAATAGACACTAATTCACCAAAGACAGTTGCAATTGTTATGGCGGGAAATATTCCGTTGGTTGGTTTTCATGATTTCTTATCTGTTTTAATTTCTGGTCATTCGGTATTAGTAAAACAGTCTTCTAGCGACAAACATTTATTACCTTTTTTAGCTAAATATTTGGAATATGTGGATATTGATTTGAAAGGAAATATCACATTTACAGAACAGAAAATTGAAAATTTTGATGCTGTAATTGCGACTGGAAGCGACAATACCGCACGTTATTTTGAATATTATTTTAAAGACAAGCCAAACATCATTAGAAAAAGCAGAAATTCTGTTGCTGTAATTACAGGAAAAGAAACAGAAGAAGATTTAGAAAAATTATCTGAAGATGTTTTTAGGTATTTTGGATTGGGCTGCAGATCTGTCTCTAAGCTATATGTGCCAAGAGCTTATGATTTTAACAATTTCTTTAATGGAATGTTTGTTAAAAAAGACATCATTAACAATGCAAAATATGCCAATAATTACGATTATAATAAAGCCGTTTATTTAATGAGTTTGTTCGATCTATTAGAAAACGGCTTTTTAATGATTAAGGAAGATGAGAGTTACTCATCTCCTATTGCGACTATTTTTTATGAATATTATGACAATCCAATTGATTTAAAAATAAAATTACATCAAGACAAACAAAAAATTCAATGTATTGTGGCCAAAGATTTCATAGAAAATGAAATTGCATTTGGAGAAACACAATATCCGCAATTATGGGATTACGCAGATGGTGTTAATACCCTTGAGTTTTTATCTAAACTATAAAAAAATGAAAAAACATAATTTTAGCGCAGGTCCTTGTATTTTACCTCAAGAAGTTTTGGAAAAAGCATCTGAAGCAGTGCTTAATTTTAATGATGATAATTTATCTTTAATTGAAATATCTCACAGAAGTAAATCTTTTGTAGAAGTAATGGAAAAAGCTAGATCTTTAGCTTTAGAATTATTAGGCTTAGAAAACAAAGGATACAAAGCTGTTTTTTTACAAGGTGGTGCAAGTTTAGAGTTTTTAATGGTTGCTTACAATTTATTACATAAAAAAGCAGCATATTTAAATACAGGTACTTGGGCAAACAACGCCATAAAAGAAGCAAAAGCTTTTGGAGAAGTGCTAGAAGTTGGCTCTTCAAAAGATAAAGATTTTAATTACATTCCTAAAGGGTATACAATTCCTGAAGATGCAGATTATTTTCACTGTACAAGTAATAATACCATTGTAGGAACACAAATGAAAGCTTTTCCAGAAACAAACGTTTCTCTTGTTTGTGACATGAGTTCAGATATTTTTTCACGTCAGTTAGATTTTGAAAAATTTGATTTAATTTATGCAGGTGCGCAGAAAAATATGGGTCCTGCAGGAACCACACTTGTTATTATTAAAGAAGAAATTTTAGGGAAAGTAGAAAGACAAATACCTACTATGCTAGATTACCAAGTACATATAGCTAAAGAAAGCATGGCCAATACGCCCTCTGTTTTTGCTGTATATGTTTCTATGTTAACAATGCAATGGTTAAAAGATTTAGGCGGAATTAAATTTATTGAAGAAGTAAACAATAAAAAAGCAGCACTTTTATATACTGAAATTGATAGAAATTCACTTTTTATAGGGATTGTTGCCAAAGAAGATAGAAGTACTATGAATGCTACCTTTACATTAACAGACGCTTCTTTAAAAGAAACTTTTGATATTATGTGGAGTAACGCAGGTATTAATGGCTTAAATGGTCACAGAAGTGTTGGTGGCTATAGAGCAAGTATGTATAATGCTTTGCCGCTATATAGTGTTCAAGTTTTGGTAGATATAATGCAAGAATTAGAAGCAAAAAAATAATATAATAATTTGAGAATTCAGAAATGTAATAATTTTTGAATATTTCAATTTTTGAATGTTTGAATAGATGATGAAAATATTAGCAAATGATGGAATTTCTCAAAGCGGAATTGACGCTTTAGGAAAAAGAGGTTTTGAAATAATTACGACAAAAGTTGCACAGAATCAATTAGAAAATTACATTAATGAACATACTATTGATGCAATTTTAGTAAAAAATGCTACACAAGTTAGACAAGAACTAATAGATGCTTGCCCAAGTATAAAATTAATTGGTGTTCTTGGAGTTGGTATGGATAATATTGATGCTGAGTATGCAGAAGATCAAGGGTTATATGTTATAAATGCCCCTGAAGCTTCCGCTAGTTCTGTTGCGGAATTAGTTTTTGCACATTTATTTGGTTTGGCAAGATTTCTGCACGCTTCGAATAGAGAAATGCCTTTAGAAGGAGATTCTCGTTTTAAAGAATTAAAAAAAGCCTATTCTCAAGGAATAGAATTAAAAGGAAAAACAATTGGTATTATCGGTTTTGGACGCATTGGCCAAGCGGTTGCAAAAATTGGTTTAGGTTTAGGAATGAACGTAATAGCAACAGATGATATTATTACAAATGCTCCTATTTCTGTTGATTTTTTTAACGGACAAAAAGTAACTATAAATATTGATACCATTCCTAAAGATGAATTATTAAAAGAGGCAGATTTTATTACACTTCATGTTTCTGCACAAGAAGATTACGTGATCTCGAAAAAAGAAATCGAGAAAATGAAAGATGGTGTAGGAATTATAAATACTGCAAGAGGTGGAATTTTACATGAAGTAGATTTAGTAATGGCTATAGAAAGTGGTAAAGTTCAGTTTGCAGGCTTAGATGTTTTTGAAACAGAACCAAAACCAGCTGTGCAGTTATTAATGAATCCAGAAATTTCTTTAACTCCGAATATTGGTGCGGGTACAAAAGAAACGCAAGACAGAATTGGTACAGAATTAGCAAAACAAATTATTAAGCTTTTAAGCTAAAATATGGCAATTGTAAAACCTTTTAAAGCAGTTAGGGCAACTAGAGATAAAGTAGCGATGGTTTCTTCTAAACCATACGAGATTTATACTCCAGAAATGCGGAATGCTAAATTGGCTTTTAATCCGTTTACATTTTTACATGTAATTAACCCTGGTTACAAATATCAGAAACAAAATATTTTCGGAGAATTGCGTTTTAAATTGGTGCACAATAGATATCTAGAATTTAAAGAAGATAAAATTTTTACGCAAGACAAAATTCCTGCTTTTTATATTTATCAAAAAAATACAAAGACCAAATCTTTCTGCGGAATAATTGCTGCAACTTCTGTTGCCGACTATCATAACAAAGTTATTAAAAAACACGAAGGAACGCTTAAGAAGAGAGAATTATTATTTGAGAATTACCTAAAAAATACAGGTTTTAATGCAGAACCAGTATTGCTCACGTACCCTGATAATGAAGAAATTGATTCGATCATAAAGAAATATAAAGTACAAAGACCAGAATATGAATTTTCTACAACCGATAAGGATACACATGTGCTTTGGGTTGTAAATAATGCCATTGATATTGAAAAAATAACAACTGCTTTTAAAGAAATTGATACACTATATATTGCTGACGGACATCATAGATCTACCTCTTCTTGTTTATTAGCAGAAAGATTAGCAAAAGAAAACCCGAAGCATACTGGTGCTGAAGATTACAATTTTTTTATGAGTTATTTGTTGCCAGAAAGCGAATTAAGCATTTTTGAATTTAATCGATTTATAACAGATTTAAATGGCTTAACACCAAATGAGTTTTTAATAGAATTAGATACTTTTTTTAGAATAGAAAATCGCAGACAAGAGTTATACAAACCAAAAGAGAAGCATCATTTTAGCATGTATTTAAATGGTAGTTTTTACGCTTTGTATTTGCGAAAATCTTTATATAATTTTACAGATGCATTAAGTAAATTAGATGCTCAAATTCTTTATAAGACAGTTTTAAAACCAATATTAGGAATCGATGATATTCGAAACGATTCTAAGATTGTATACTCTCAAAATAAAACAGATAGCTTAGAGCTGAAGTCTAAAGTAGATTCAGGAGATTTTAAAGTTTCTTTTGGAATGTTGCCAACAACCATAAAAGAACTAAAAGAAATAGTAGATGGCGATCTATTAATGCCGCCAAAGACGACGTATATAGAACCTAAATTAAGAAGTGCATTAACAATCTATGAATTTTAACACATCTTTTTATGTTGAAATTATTACTGTTTAATTTTTAAAAAAAACTTCATGGAAATACAAAAAAGAATAACCGAAATAAAAAATTCAATTCCAGAAAATGTAACTTTAGTTGCAGTTTCTAAAACCAAACCTGTTGAAGATTTACAAGCGGCTTATGATGCAGGACAGCGTATTTTTGGTGAAAATAAAATTCAAGAAATGGCCAGTAAATTTGATGTTTTACCAAAAGATATACAATGGCACATGATTGGTCATTTGCAGAGTAATAAGGTAAAATACATGGCTCATTTTGTTGATTTAATTCACGGAATTGACAAGTTTAAAACGCTAAAAGAAATAAACAAACAAGCAAAAAAACATGACAGAGTTATAAACTGTTTGTTGCAAGCAAGAATTGCAAAGGAAGAAACAAAATTTGGTTTGTCTTTTGAAGATATAGCTTCTATCTTGCAATCATTAGAATTTAAAGAATTAGAAAATATAAAAGTTGTAGGTCTTATGGGAATGGCAACATTTACAGATAATAAATCTCAGTTAAAAGAAGAGTTTTTATCTTTAAAAAACTTCTTTGATTCGCAACAATTAATAACAGAAAATAACAATTGTAAACTGCAAATACTCTCTATGGGAATGAGTGGAGATTATAATTTGGCAATAGAAAATGGAAGTTCTATGATTAGAGTAGGAAGTTCTATATTTGGTAATCGAAATTAAAATTATTTAATTTCAAGATAAGAAAAAGAATTTGTACACAATATTAGACATTGAAACAACCGGTGGTAAATTTAATGAAGAAGGCATTACAGAAATTGCCATTTATAAATTTGATGGTCACACCGTTGTAGATCAATTTATTAGCTTAGTAAATCCTGAAAAAGAAATTCAGCCATTTGTTGTTAAACTAACAGGTATTAATAATAAAATGTTGCAGAATGCACCAAAATTCTATGAAATAGCCAAAAGAATTTTAGAAATAACCAAAGATGCTACATTAGTTGCTCATAATACTTCGTTCGATTATAGAATTTTAAAGACAGAGTTTGATAGATTAGGATACGATTTCACAAGAAATACGCTTTGTACAGTAGAATTAAGTCAGAAACTAATTTTAGATCAACCTTCTTACAGTTTAGGTAAATTGATAAAAGCATTAGGAATCCCCATGACAGATAGACATAGGGCTTCTGGAGATGCTCTCGCAACAGTGCAATTATTTAAGCTACTTTTAGAGAAAGACGTTACTAAAACAATTGTTCAAGATTCTATAAAATACCATGACAAAAGAGTAGAAAAAGAAAGACTGCAAAAATTAATAGCTGCTGTACCTAAAGAATTAGGTTTGTTTTACATACACGGTACAGACGGAAAAGTAATTTATTTAGGGCGCGGAAAAGATATAAAATCTGAAGTAAATAAATTATTTTTAAAAGAAACAAAAAGAGCTGGTAAGGTTCAAGACAGAGCAACCTCTATATCTTATGAGAAAACAGGTAATGATTTATTTACGCGTTTAAAATATTATATAGAATTAAAAGCCTTAGCACCAAAGTATAACTTTCAAAAAGAGAAAAAACCCTTTTTACAAGATTTTAATAATGAAGATTTTATAATTTTTGATAAAGGAAGAGAGTTAGAAGAGCATGCAGTCATCCTAATAGAAAATAAAGAGGTTTACGGTTATGGTTATACAAATTTAGCATTTCAAGAAAATAATATCGAAATTTTAAAGTCTATAGTAACGCCCATTGAGGATAAAGAACTAGCAAAAGCAATTATAAAAAATTATTTGAATAAAAACAATGTTCAAAAAATTGTTAGGCTTTAGTTTCAGAAAACTAAAATAATATTCTTACTGCATTCATAAAGAATAAAAGTAATTAACTAATATTACTCCATATTTTAGAGGACTTAGTCATTTTCATAAACGCTTTTTTAATTGATAGGTTTTCTTCTTTTGCTAAATTTTGATCTTCTTGTAAAAGATTAATTGCAGTATTTCTAGCCGTAACTAGAATTTTAGAATCTTTAAGGATATCGGCAATTTTTAAATTTAATACACCACTTTGTTGGGTTCCCATAAGATTTCCTGGTCCTCGTAGTTTTAAATCAACTTCTGCAATTTTAAAACCATCTGTAGTATCTACCATCGTTTTTAAGCGCATTTTTGCCTCTGGAGACAACTTATAACTAGATAATAAAATACAATAGCTTTGGTCTGCTCCTCTTCCAACTCTTCCTCTTAATTGGTGCAATTGTGAAAGTCCAAAACGCTCTGAACTTTCAATAATCATAACACTTGCATTGGGCACATTTACTCCTACTTCTATAACCGTAGTTGCCACCATTATTTGAGTTTCACCCTTTACAAAACGTTGCATTTCAAATTCTTTATCTGCGGGTTTCATTTTTCCATGAACAATACTTATCTGATATTTTGGTAATGGAAACTCTCTAGAAACACTTTCAAACCCATCCATTAAATCTTTATAATCCATTGCTTCAGATTCTTCAATTAAGGGATAAACTAAATAAATCTGTCGCCCTTTAGCAATCTCGTCTTTCATAAATTTAAAGACAGACAAACGGTTACTATCAAAACGATGCACTGTTTTTACTTCTTTTCTACCTGGAGGCAATTCATCAATTATAGAAATGTCTAAGTCTCCATACACAGACATCGCCAAAGTTCTTGGTATGGGTGTTGCGGTCATTACTAAAATATGAGGAGGAAGTATATTTTTAGCCCATAATTTTGCTCTTTGTTTTACACCAAACCGATGTTGTTCATCGATTACGGCAATTCCTAAGTTTTTAAATTTAACTTTATCCTCTATTAAGGCATGTGTGCCAATTAGAATATGCAACGTTCCGTCTTCTAAAGCTGCATGAATTTCTCTTCTTTTTTTAACCCTTACAGAACCAGTTAGTATATCTACCTTAATATTCATACCACTTACAAGCTCAGAGACTGCTGTAAAGTGTTGATTTGCTAATATTTCTGTAGGCGCCATAATAGTTGCCTGAAAACCATTGTCTAAAGCTAAAAGCATGGCTAAAATAGCCACAATTGTTTTTCCAGATCCTACATCTCCTTGCAGAAGACGATTCATGTGTGCACCAGAAGCAACATCCTTTCTAATTTCCTTTAAAACTCTTTTCTGTGCATTGGTTAAACTGAAGGGAAGTTTATCTGCATAAAATTCATTGAAAACAGCACCTACATTTTCAAATACAAATCCTTTTATTTTTGTTTTATTGATGAGTTTCTTTCGTAATAACTGCAATTGAATAAAAAATAATTCCTCGAACTTTAAGCGATATTCTGCTTTCGCTAAATTTTCTTGACTCTTAGGAAAATGGGCATTTAACAAAGCATCCTGTTTAGACATCAATTTAAAATCAGAAATAATTTCTTGTGATAGATTTTCTTCAATCTTATCATAAAACTGTTGTAAAAGACTTTGTATATAGGTTCGCATCAATTTATTAGAAACACCAAGATTTGTAAGTTTCTCTGTTGAGGGATATACTGGTTGCATTTTAGATTGCAGTTTCTTCTTATATTCTGAGACCAACTCTAGCTCTGGATGCGGAATACTAAAATTACCGTTGTAATGATTTAACTTGCCATAAACTACATAGGGCTCATTAATTTTAATTGAATCTTTAATCCATTTTTGACCTTTAAACCAAACCAATTCCATACTTCCCGTTGGATCTTGAAAAGTAGCTACCAACCTACTACCCCTTTTTTGTGCAACAGATTTTAAATGGGTAATGCTACCTACAATTTGTACTTCCGAAGAATTTGGTTGTAAATCCTTTATTGGATAAAAAGTAGTTTTATCTATATATCTAAAAGGAAAAAAATTTAATAAATCATTACAAGTTTTTATACCTAAATCTGCATACAAAAGCGCTGCTCTTTGAACACTAATTCCGTTTATATATGTAATTGGATAATCTAAATTCAACTTAAAAAATTATGATAACGAAATTAATGAAATCCAATTTAAAAAGTGAATATTATTATAAATAATATGAAAAAGAAGATATAACTGGGAAGCATTAAATGATAAATAATTGGAATTATTTTTCTTTTAATTAAAAACTCAAATAATAAATGATTTCGGAATGATTTAAATTAACTAAAAAAGTAACCCTTTTTAAACCAGAAACCTTAATAAAAACCAAAATTACTATTGATTTTTATTAAGGCTAATTATATATAAAAAACACAAGGAAACAAATTAAAAAAACCCCTACAATTTTATAAAATGTTTTCTATTATCGAAATAATAAAAACTCCTTGTGCTAGAATTTACAAACCTTTTAATATTCTCTAACCTAAGTTAAAGAATTAAACTAAATCGTAAGACAAATATAGTAAAAGAAATTTAAAAAAAAAATATAGCTTGCAAAAAAAAACTGTTTTATTTTTTTACGATACTTTAAAAACACAATAGCTTTAAACATGTTATTTATTTGTAAAAAAATAGAATATTATATACCTATGTGTTTCTGTGCAACTTTATAATTGTTGAGGTAGTACTTATTTGTATATTTGCATCCCATAATAAGAAAAAATGAGATTACATAGAAATTTAACTTTTGCAGTTATAGACAGTATTAGAGATATCTTTAATGAAGGTGTTTATGCTGACAAAGCTGTAGAAAAAGCTTTAAAGCGTGATAAACGTTGGGGAGCAAGAGATCGTAAATTTGTTGCAGAGACAATTTATGACATTGTTCGTTGGAACCGTTTATATGCTGAAATAGCAGAAGTAAAAATGCCTTACGATAGAGACAATATTTGGAGACTATTCTCTGTTTGGTGTATTTTAAGAGGAATTCCTTTACCCGATTGGAATCAGATTGGTGATGTACCAGAAAGAAAAATTAAAGGTCGTTTTGCAGAATTATCTAAAACAAGAAAATATAGAGAATCTATACCAGATTGGATGGATGAAATTTGTGTAAACGAATTAGGTGAAGAAATCTGGACCAAAGAAATTGCTGCTTTAAATGTGCAAGCAAATGTGATTTTAAGAACCAACACTCTAAATATTTCAAAAGAACTTCTTCAAAAGAAATTAAAAGCAGAAGATATTATTACAGAGTTTATACCCAATCATCCAGATGCACTAATATTACCAGAAAGAGCCAATGTTTTTAAGACAGAAGCTTTTCATAATGGGTTTTTCGAAGTGCAAGACGCTTCTTCTCAGTTAGTTGCTGCATATTTAGATGTTAAACCTGGTATGAAAGTAGTAGATACCTGTGCTGGTGCTGGTGGTAAAACATTGCATTTAGCATCTTTAATGGAAAATAAAGGGCAAATTATCGCTATGGATATTTATGAAAGTAAACTCCGAAAACTTAAAGTGAGAGCGAAAAGAAACAAAGCACATAATATCGATATGCGTGTTATTGATTCTACAAAACCTATTAAAAAATTACAAGGTAAAGCAGATAGAGTTTTAATAGATGCTCCTTGTTCTGGTTTAGGCGTTATTCGCAGAAATCCAGATTCTAAATGGAAATTACAGCCAGAGTTTATAGATAATATCAAGAAAGTTCAGCAAGATGTTTTACAACAATATTCTACAATGGTAAAACCAGGAGGAAAAATGGTGTATGCTACTTGTTCTGTTTTACCCTCAGAGAACCAAGAACAAGTTAAGGTTTTCTTAACATCTGATGCCGGAAAAGATTTTACATTTGTGTCAGACAAAAAAGTATTAGCACATGTTTCTGGTTTTGACGGATTCTATATGGCGCTGTTAGAAAAAAAATAAAACATTAAATTTGTTCCTGAATTAGTGTTGTAATTGTAGAAAAAGAATGGATCTATTTTTTAATTTAATTTTAATATAAATGATGAAAAAACTACTTATCTTAATTTTTATTACTTCAATCTCTGTTTCTTTTTCACAAGAACAGTATTACAATGATGTAGATTTAACATTAGCCGGTGCAGCGCTAAAAGATGCTTTGGCTGCAAAAATAATAGCAACACATACTACGACATTAGAATACACCAGTGGCGGCCCAGATGTTTGGGATGCAACTAAAGCTACTGATGAAAACGTTGCAAACACCAGTGAAGTTATTTTATATTATGGCTGGGAAGATGGTAGCGACCAAGATATAACCCTGTCTCTTATACACATCTCCGAGCCCACGAGACCGAGGCTGATCTCG
>OJIK01000018.1_pt1 | contig 63808 bp, 51 predicted proteins | sample 1595571 | NCBI WGS metagenome assembly OJIK01 (sample SAMN05416791, study PRJEB24817) | seawater metagenome | isolation source: Sea water | place: Canada:Atlantic | collected 2013-11 | reverse complement strand
GAGATCAGCCTCGGTCTCGTGGGCTCGGAGATGTGTATAAGAGACAGGTATAAACTATATAAATTTTCAATATTCATTATGTTAAAGATAAAAAAAACCTCATTGAAATCTATTCAATGAGGTTTATATTTTTATGATGAGTTCAATGACCCAATTCTTACCTAGAAGGGTTTCTAGGAGTTTTTTTATTTGAAGGTAACATTCCAACCACATCTGTTGCACATCTAAAACCAATAAAATTTGTAGACATATATTCTGGCAAATATCTTCTTTGAGCAGGATCTAGCCAATACGCTCTATCTTGCCATGAACCACCTTTGTGAACTCTAGTTTTATTGCTAATTAATGTTGGACGTTTCTTAACATCATATTTATTAAGTTTCCCTGTTTCTTCATCTTTTGTATTGATCGGAGAATTATACATTCTAGATTTATTAGTAAGCTGGTCATCTTCCAGATCATACAATCTATTAGAAAGTTTGTCACCATCATTTTTATCAAGATTAGAAGCAGTATTGTAATTTCTTCTCATGAAAACGTCATCCTTGGTAACAGGTACATATCTTATTTCTCCTGGAAGTTCCGTAGTAACTATCTTTCCATTTGGTAATGTATCATATTTAATCATTCCTTCTGCGGATTCTCCTATAACAACAACTTGACCAGAAGCATCAATTAATTTTTTAGTAAAAATATTTCCTCTAAAATAATTAAAATCATTTGCCTCGGTATCTATAATTGGTCTATAAACATCTGCAACCCATTCGGCTACATTTCCAGACATATCATATAAGCCATAGGCGTTTGGTGGGTATGATTTTATACTAATTGGAATATCAGAACCATCTTCAGACCAACCTGCTAAACCACTATAACTTCCTTTACGTTGCTTGAAATTTGCTAGTTGGTCTCCCTTGTACCTTTTAGAATTATCTCTTGTATACTTTTCATTCCACGCATATTTCTTTCTCCCTCTAATATTATTATATTCTCTGTTTCCAATAGTAGCTTTTGCTGCAAATTCCCATTCTACTTCAGTTGGAAGTCTAAATTTTTGAGATAAAATACCATCTTGCGAAGTTACTTGCCTTCCAGTAAATGCTCCTTTAGGAGGTCTTGGTTCTCCTTTTTTTCTGATTTTATTATCGGGTAAACCTCTTTTGTAAACAGTAGAATCACCATCAAACAATTTGTAAGGGTTTTCTAAATATAAATCTGTATCAAAAAAATTTCTTATGGTGTCATTCCCTAACACATTTGATAAAACACCTTTATCAATTAAATTTTTTAAGTTAACAGCACTTGTTCTCCATTTGCAATATTGAACGGCTTGCAACCAACTAACTCCTACTACAGGATAGTCTGAATATGCAGGATGCCTAAGATAATTTTCAGATAATAGCTCAGTATTCCCTAAACTATTTCTCCAGACTAAAGTGTCTGGTAATGCAGATGAGTAAATATTTTTATATTTTTCTTCACTTGGAGGGAATATATCTTTGGTTACTTGTAAATACAATAAGTATTCTGAATTTGTAACTTCTGCCTCATCTAAGTAGAATGAGCGAACATGCATTTGTTGAGGTGTAGTATTCCAGTCAAACATAATATCATCCTGAACTTGTCCCATGGTAAACGTACCACCTTCAATGGCAACCATGCCATTAGGAACTTTTTGACCTTTAAAAGAAGTTCCTTTTATATAACTACCATATTTTGGGTCGTTAAAATTCCAGCCTGTTAAAGAAGACTTATTTTTGTTTGTTGAGTTACAGCTAACTAGTAAAATCAAACTAAGTAAAAACAGTGTTATTCTGAATAAATTCTTCATATTTTATTTCAAATATTAGGGTTTGGTTTGAGGTTTGCAATTTACAATAAAATTGTTTTCTCACAAGACCATTTGTGAAATTTAATAGCATACACAATATTATCTATAACTCATAAAACGGATTACTTTTAAGAATATTATTAGATATCAATCTTTAACATAAAATATATCCAGATTATTTGCGTTCTTTGGGCTATGATTGCGATTAACAAACATATTTTTACTGTTATAATTTTCTTCTTTTCACTAATTATTCATAGTCAGGTAAACAATTCAGTATTGGCTAATGGCAATTGGTTTAAATTCTCTGTAGATACCACAGGTGTTTTTAAAATAGATAAAACACTTCTTCAGCAAATAGGTATATCAACCAATAATTTAAATCCTAAAAAAATTCATATTTATGGGAACGGCGGTAATTTATTGCCAGAATTTAATGGAGATGTTAGATATGATGATTTGCAAGAAAATGCCATCTATATAGAAGGCGAAGATGACAATTCATTTGATGCGAATGATTTTATTTTACTTTATGCCAAAGGACCTCATAGCTGGGAAGTAGATATAAACACCAACAATGTTAGTCATAAACAAAACATATATTCAGACAAAGCATACTATTTTATTACAGTGAATGATAACAATGGTAAAAGAATACAAATTGCTTCTTCTGTTACAGGTACACCAGTCACCCAGCTAACTAGTTTTAATGATTATATTTTTTATGAAAAAGAAACTACTAATTTATTTGCTGCAGGTAGAAGATGGCTGGGTGAAGAGTTTAGTGTAGAAAATCAACAAACATTTCAAATACCTTTTCCCAATGCCATTCAAAATGAGCCTTTGGAGATTAAAGTTAGCGCAGTTGCAGTTTCAGGATTAACTTCATCTATGCAGGTGAATGTTAATTCTCAAGACTTATTCAATCTTAATTTTGGAGCTATTACTTCAGGCTCAACACTAGCATCAGACAGAGCTGGTTCTGAAAGCATTACAAACTCTTCAGCTATAGTAGATGTTAGTTTAGATTTTAACAACGGAGGAAATCCATCGGCTAGGGCATATTTAGATTTTATTGAAGTTTCAGGTAAAAAAAAGTTAATTGCAGGCGATTTTCAATTTTCTTTCAGAAATTTTGAAGCTGCGAATACTTCTGGTATTGTTGAATATCAGATTCAGAATTCACAAAATATTTTTCAAATATGGGAGGTGTCTGATCCTACTAATGTGTCAAATATTGCAAATGAATCTTCTTCTACAATTTTTTCTTTTAAGGCCAATGGAGGAGATTTAAAAGAATATATTGTTGTTCATCAAAATGATTTTTATCTACCAGAGGCGGTATCAAATGCAAGAGTAGAAAACCAAAATTTACATGCCTTAAAAGACATCAACTACTTACTCATTACATCTAATGAATTTGTAGAACAAGCTCAGCGAATTGCAAATTATCATATAGAAAATTCTGGATTAACTGCGAAAGTTGTCATTTTGGATGAAATTTATAATGAATTCTCCTCTGGAAGTAAAGACATAACAGGTATTAGAGATTTCATCAAACATGTTTATGAAACAAATTCAACTGATGATGCTAAATTAAAATATGTTTGTTTTTTTGGAGATGCTTCGTATGATTATAAAGACAGAATACTAGCAAACAATAATATTGTACCGGTTTATTTATCTGATCAAAGTTACAATTTAGCGTCATCTTACGTAACGGATGATTTCTTTGGCATGCTAGAAGATTCAGAAGGTACCATGTCTTCATCTCATTCTATAGATGTAGCAACCGGAAGAATACCTGTATCTACTCAGCAACAAGCTACAGATGTGGTTGATAAAATTCTAAGAGATTATAATGTAGATTCTTTTGGAGATTGGAGAAATACCGTTACATTTCTTGCTGACGATATAGACAATATTCTTGACGACAGTCCAATACAACCAGGTGTAGAAATAATTGCAGATGATATAAAAGAAAATAAACCTGTTTTTAACATCAATAAGATTTATGCAGATGCTTATGTTCAGCAAAATTCATCAGGTGGCGAACGTTACCCAACAGTAAAAGCTGCCATTACAACAGCCATAGAAACAGGAACTCTAGTCTTTGATTATTTTGGGCATGGTGGTGAAGATGGTTTTGCTGCAGAAAGATTTTTAGACATTCCACAGATAAAAGGGTTCAAAAATGAAAACACATTACCTCTCTTTATTACCATAACTTGTGAGTTTTCTAGATTTGATAACCCAACAAGGATATCTGCAGGTGAGTTTGCTTTTTGGAATACAACGGGTGGAGCAGCGTCTATGATTACAACCACCAGAGAAGTCTTTATTAGTGTAGGGCAGGCATTTAATAAGCGTTTAATGGCAACATTATTAGAATTTAATAACGAAGATTTAACCATTGCAGAGTCTTTAGTTAAAACAAAAAACAACTATTCAAATTTTCAAAAATTCTTTATTTATTATTTTGGAGATCCTGTAAAAAAATTAGCAATTCCTAAACCAAATATTAGAATTACTAAGATGAATGGAGTAGATATTACACAATCATTAGATACTCTTAAGGCTTTGTCTAAAGTTAGCTTTGAAGGAGTAGTTACAGATAATTTAAATAATATTCTTACAGATTTTAATGGTAATTTATCAACAACAGTATATGATAAACCCATCGATAAATCTACCTTAGACAATGATAATTTTGGTATTATAGAAGTTTTTGATTCTCAAGAAAGTAAATTATTTAGAGGATTGGCGAGTGTAGAAAACGGGAATTTTAGTTTCGAATTTATAGTTCCAAGAGATGTAAAAATTGCCTATGGTAAAGGGAAGTTAAGTTTTTATGCTACAGATGCTACATTTGACAAGTCTGGTTTTAATAGTGATGTTATTGTGGGAGGTATTAATGAAAATGCACCAGAAGACACTATAGGTCCTGAAATTCAGCTATTTATGAATGATGAATCATTTTTAGATGGTGCCAATACAAATGCATCACCAAATCTAATAGCAAAATTAGCTGACCTTAGCGGAATTAATACTTCAGTAACTGCTGTAGATCATGATATTGTTGGAATTTTAGATGGAGATGAATCTAATCCAATTATTTTAAATGATTTCTATCAAACAGAATTAGATGATTTTACTCGTGGTAAGGTTGTTTTTCGCCTTAGAGATTTATCAGTTGGTCCTCATACTTTAAAATTAAAAGCGTGGGATACTTATAATAACTCTTCAGAAACTATATTAAACTTTGTAGTGGTTAGTGATACCAATATAAGTCTAGATAATGTTTTGAATTATCCAAATCCGTTCGTAAATTACACGGAATTTTGGTTTAATCATAACAAACCAAATGAGTCCCTTCAAGTTCAAGTTCAAATATTCACTATTTCAGGAAAATTAATCAAAACGATTAATCAACTAGTACAAACAACAGGTAATTTATCTAGAAATATATCATGGAATGGTTTAGATGATTTTGGGAATAGAATTGGAAAAGGAGTCTATGTTTATAAATTAAAAGTAACATCAACAGTAAGTAATATATCGTCTGAAAAGTATGAAAAATTAGTTATACTATAATAAAACACGATATTTACGTTTAAGTAATGAAGTAAAATACATATATGAAGAAATTAGGGGTATTATTTATCATTTGCATTTCTAGCATTTTAGGCTTATCAGCGCAAACAACAGGAGAAGCAGGAGGAATTACAACAGCAACACCATTTCTATTAATAATACCAGATGCTAGAGCAGGAGCAATGGGAGATGTTGGAGTTTCCACTTCAGCCGACGCCAGCTCTCTTTTTCACAACCCATCTAAAATTGCATTTAGTGGACAACAAGTAATGATTGGAGTTAATTATTCACCATGGCTAAGAAACCTAACAGATGATATTTTCGTAGGAAGTGCTTCATATATTAACAGATTTAGTGAAAATGCTGCTTGGGGAGCCGAGTTTAGGTACTTTTCTTTGGGTCAAGTAGATTTAACAGATAATGTTGGAAACCCAACAGGTACTATTAATCCAAATGAATTTGCTTTATCCGGAACCTATGCATTAAAATTAAGTGAAACATTTTCAATGGGAGTTAGTGGTCGTTATTTTAGATCTAATTTAGCATTTACAGGAACAGATTCAACTTTAAAACCCATCAATTCTTTTGCAGTAGATGTTTCTGGTTATTATCAATCTTATGAAGAAAATTATGGAACATTTAATGGCCGTTATAGAATAGGGTTTAATATTGCCAATATTGGACCAAAAGTTTCTTATGTTCCTGGTGAAGAAGACTTCATACCTACCAATTTAAAATTTGGAGGTGGTTTTGATTTTATTTTAGATGAGTATAACATTGTAAGTATTAATACAGAGTTTACAAAACTTCTGGTTCCCTCTCCACAAGAAGATGGTTCTGACCAAGACAAAGGATTTATCTCTGGTATTTTTAGTTCTTTTGGTGATGCAGAAGGAGGTTTTAGTGAAGAATTAGAAGAAGTTACCTACGCATTAGGTGCAGAATATCTTTATAACGATGCTTTTGCTTTGCGTGCTGGATATTTTCATGAGAGTGAAAATAAAGGAAATAGGAAATTTTTTACTATGGGTGCTGGATTTAGAACGAATGCTATGAACGTAGATTTATCGTATTTAATTAACTCATCAGATGTAAATAATCCATTAGAAAATTCGCTTCGTTTTTCTTTATCGTTTGATTTAGGCGAAATTTATGACGATTATTAATAGTGCGATCTTTTAAAAGAACATGCTTTAATGAAAGAAATAAACACAGGTAGTACTGCTTTTATATACGAGGATATCAATGAGTTATCCGATGTAGATAAAAACTTAATGAAAGTAGCTGTTGAGGCTACTAAAACTGCATATGCACCGTATTCTGGTTTTAATGTAGGAGCAGCTCTTTTAATGGAAGACGGCTCTATTATTATAGGAAACAACCAAGAAAATGCGGCCTATCCCTCTGGCATGTGTGCTGAGCGTGTGGCTATCTGGAAAGCAGGATCTTCATTTCCAAACAAAAAAGTAAAAAAAATAGCCATTACAGCTGTTTCTTCTAATAAACAATTAGACAAACCTGTGGGGCCTTGTGGTGCTTGTAGACAAACACTATTAGAATATGAAATAAATCAAAAAGAAGATGTAGAAGTTTTCTTTATGGGTGAAATTGGCAATGTTGTAAAAACAAGTTCTATTGCTTCATTATTGCCTTTTTCATTTGATAGTTCTTATTTATAATTTTTTAAAGAACTAAAAAATCATTTAGTAAAATTATAGTAGTTTGAACATCGTAAAAACAAGACAAATAAAAAGACGAATTCAACTAAAAAATAGTTTATTTATTTTTTAATAACAATTACTGCATGATATCTTCAATTATTACAGGCACCGGATCTTATATTCCAGAGATTAAAAAAGAAAATAAAAAGTTTCTAGAAAATCGTTTTTTAAATGCAGATGGTACAGAAATACCAAGTGACAATGAACTTATTATTGAAAAGTTTAAGGCCATTACTGGAATAGAAGAAAGAAGGTATGCGCCCTCCAAATACAATACTTCAGACTTAGGCTTCTTTGCAGCTCAAAAAGCAATTGAAGATGCAGCTATAAACCCTGAAGAGTTAGATTATATTATTTTGGCTCATAATTTTGGAGATGTTAAATCAACAGCCATTCAAAGTGATTTATTACCAAGTTTAGCAACAAGAGTAAAATATAGGTTAGGAATAGAAAACCCTAATTGTGTAGCGTATGATATTTTATTTGGTTGTCCTGGTTGGATAGAAGGAGTTATTCAAGCACAAGCATTTATAAAAGCAGGAATTGCCAGCAAAGTATTAGTTATTGGAGCAGAAACCTTGTCTAGGGTTGTAGATAAATACGATAGAGATTCTATGATCTATAGTGATGGAGCAGGAGCTTGTATTGTTGAAAAGAATGAGGGGCAAGACGCTGGTATTTTAAGTCATGCCACACAAACTTTTGCAAAAGAGGAGGCCTATCATTTATTTTTTGGAAATTCTTTTGATAAAAATGAAGATCCAGGTGTTCGGTACATAAAAATGCATGGAAGAAAAATTTATGAATTTGCTTTAAATAATGTTCCTGCCGCAATGAAGTCTGCTTTAGACAAAACTGGAATTGCCATAGATGAAGTAAAAAAAATATTTATTCATCAGGCCAACGAAAAGATGGATGAAGCAATTATTAAACGTTTTTATAGACTCTACAAAAAGCCTGTTCCTGAAGGCGTGATGCCCATGAGTATTCACAAATTAGGTAACAGTTCTGTAGCTACAGTGCCTACATTACTAGATTTAGTATTAAAAGGAACTATAGAAAATCAATCAATAGAAAGAGGAGATGTTATCATTTTAGCCTCTGTTGGAGCTGGTATGAATATTAATGCTATAGTTTATAGATATTAAATTATAAAATTTTATAAACACAAAGCTTTTATTTCTAAATTGAAGTACTATTTTTGCGCATGCAACAACACCAGGTACTTATTTTAGATTTTGGATCGCAATACACTCAATTAATTGCGAGGAGAGTAAGAGAGTTGAATATTTATTGTGAAATTCACCCTTACAACAAACAACCAGCAAACGCTAGTAGCTTTAAAGCAGTTATTTTATCTGGAAGCCCCTCTTCTGTTAGGTCTGAAGATGCCCCGCATCCAGATTTGTCAGAAATTAGAGGAAAAAAACCAATGTTAGCTGTTTGTTATGGAGCACAATATTTAGCTCATTTTTCTGGAGGAAAAGTAGCACCATCAAATACAAGAGAATACGGAAGAGCAAATTTATCTTTCATAAAAGACAACGAAACTTTTTTTTCAGATATTTCTGAAGGAAGTCAGGTTTGGATGAGTCATTCAGATACCATTAAAGAACTGCCAACAAATGCTGTGCATTTAGCTAGTACTTCAGATGTAGAAAACGCAGCTTTTAGAATAGAAGGAGAAGATACCTATGCAATTCAGTTTCATCCTGAAGTTTATCATTCTTTAGACGGAAAACAGTTGTTGGAAAATTTTCTTGTAAAAATTGCAGGTATAGCACAAACTTGGACTTCAGATTCTTTTGTAGAAACAACCGTTTCTAACATACAAAAAACTGTAGGAAATGATAAAGTAGTTTTAGGCCTTTCTGGAGGTGTGGATTCTTCTGTGGCAGCTGTTTTATTACATAAAGCAATTGGTAAAAACCTGTATTGTATTTTTGTGAATAACGGATTGTTACGCAAGAATGAGTTTGAAAGTGTACTCAATCAATACGAAGGCATGGGATTAAACGTTAAAGGTGTAGATGCATCGGCACGTTTTTTGAATGCTTTAAAAGGATTGTCTGATCCTGAGAAAAAAAGGAAAGCCATAGGAAATGCATTTATTGAAGTTTTTGATGATGAAGCTCATAAAATAGAAAATGTAAAATGGTTGGCACAAGGAACTATTTATCCAGATGTTATAGAATCAGTATCTGTAAATGGAGGCCCTTCAGCAACCATAAAAAGTCATCATAATGTAGGAGGTTTACCAGATTTTATGAAATTAAAAATTGTAGAACCTTTACGTATGATTTTTAAAGATGAAGTAAGAAGAGTAGGGGCTTCTATGGGAATAGATCCTGAGTTATTAGGAAGACATCCATTTCCTGGGCCAGGTTTAGCGATTAGAATTTTAGGAGATATTACACCAGAAAAAGTAGCTATTTTACAAGAGGTAGACGCTATTTTTATTGACGGATTAAAAGAGAGCGGTTTGTACAATAAAGTTTGGCAAGCTGGCGCTATATTACTGCCAGTAAATTCTGTAGGTGTTATGGGTGATGAAAGAACCTATGAAAAAGTAGTGGCATTAAGAGCTGTAGAAAGCACAGACGGTATGACAGCTGATTGGGTTAATTTACCTTATGAGTTTTTGCAAAAAACCTCTAACCAGATTATTAATAAAGTAAAAGGTGTTAATAGAGTAGTGTATGATATTAGTTCAAAACCACCTGCAACTATTGAATGGGAATAAATTTATGAGAGAATTTAAAATCATCATCATCTTGTTTTTTGTAATGATTGCAACTTCTTGTGGTCAACAAAAAAAATATATTTCTTATACCGTAAAAAAAGGTGAAACTATAAAGGTAATTGCTAAACGCCTTGGAGTTAAAACAAAAGATTTAATACGGCTAAATCCAGACATAGGAAGAAAGCCCGCACCAGAAACAGTCATTATAATTCCAAATAAACAGTATCAACAAAATCCAATTAACACAACTTTAGTTGAAAAAAATGAGGCTACTGTTGTTCTAGATGAAGTATCTACAATAGATGAACCTATCAATGATTTTGTGCTTCATAAAGTGGCAAAGGGAGATACTTTTTACAATTTAACACGGGCATACAACGTTTCAGAAGATCAATTAAATAATTTAAATCCTTCTCTTCAGACTACAGGCTTACAATTGCAAATGCTGTTAAAAATAAAACCAGTAGAAGATGAAGATACGCTAGCAATATATAGGGACACTATTCAAGAAAATACTGTTTTAAAATTAGCAATGATGCTTCCTTTTAGAGCCATAGAATACGATACAATAGATGCCAAAGATATTTTTAAAACAAATAAATTGGCAAATATTACAACAGACATTTATTTGGGAGCCTCAATAGCCATAGATTCTTTAAGAAAACTGGGAATAGATGTAGAACTTTCTGTTTTTGATACTGGAAGAAAAGACACCAAATTAGATTCAATTTTAGCTGTTACAGATTTTAGCAATATAGATGCAATCATTGGTCCATTGTATTCTGAGGAGGTTCCTAAGGTTGCCAATAAAGCAGGTGTGCCAGTTATTTTCCCGGTATATTCTAAAAACCAAGCTAGCTTTTCATCCTCAAAAATAATTAAAAGTTTTGCAGATAGAGAAGAACATCAACAAGCTTTAGTAGCCCATGTTCTAGCTAATTATACTAATGAAAATATCTTAATTATTGGAGATAGTTCAGCAACCTCAATTAGCAACAGTGATGCAATAAAATCTGTACTATTACAGCATGATTCTATTACCGAAGCGCAAATTATTTATCCAGATCAAGGATATATTAGGAAAGATTATATTATTAATGCTTTAAAACCCGACATAGGAAACTGGGTGCTACTGGCTACTGATAACCGAGTCATTTCATCTGATGTTATTAATAGTTTAATTAGTTTACCGGTGGAGGATCCAGAAGAAGATGAAGAAGACGAAGAAGATAAAGAGGATAAAAAGGATGAAAAGGAAAGTGACGAGCCAGAAATGCAAATTTTACCTGAAGATACTGTGATTAAGGTTTTTGGAATTTTTAAATCTTCTCAATTTGATAAAATTGATAATATTAAACTAGCTAAGCTAGGATTTACATATACCAGCGATACTTTTATTGATGAAAATTCACCAGAAATTCAGTTGTTTCATAAGCAGTATTTAGAAAATAATCATGCATATCCATCATATTATGCAACAAAAGGATTTGATATTTTTTTCGATATTGGAATGCGATTGGCATCTGGAAAAACACTAAAAGAGACTTTTAAAGAAGGAACTTCTTATAGATTAGAAAGTAAGTTTGAGTATACTAGAAGTTTATTTAAGACTTCTTCAAACCAGGGTATTTATATTGTAGAATACAACCCAGATTTAACCTTAACAAGAGTAAAGTAAGATTCAATTAAAAATTTATAAAGAAAAAAAACTCCTGATTTTTCAGGAGTTTTTTCTTTATAATGATTAAATTTTCTTCATCTGTTGTTTCATCATTTGCATTTGTTCTTTCAGCATGCCGTGTTTGTCAAGTTTCTTTGCTTCGGCCATTAATGTTGTTGCCTCACGTTTTCTTCTTTTAGTCATAGCAATGCCCGCTAACTGCAATTTTGCCATTGCTAAATCATGATCCATAGCCAAACCTAATCTAACAGCCTTTCTTAAATACTTTTCAGCTTGCGTCATATTTGTTTGTGAAAGCATAATTCCATGCAAGTAATTGTAGTATCCTTCTTGTTTTTGTGTGAGTGCAGTACTCGGGTTCTTTATATAAGTCAACCACTTTTGCGCAGCTGGGAAATTTTGTTTTCTTAATTGTAAAAATGACAGTAAAATAAATTCATTTTTGAAATACAATAAGATAAACATTCCTGTTAGGAATAAAATAGCAATTCCGTTGCCAATATGGACTTGCCAAAATTCTATGACAGACCATACTATCGTTAAAAAGGCTAAAGCTAATTTTATATTTTTATGAAACATATGTTCTTTTTTTGTGAGTACTAAAGTACACTATTCTTTTATTTTTTGTAAAACTTTCTATGTTTAAACCATGCAAATACTCCTAGTATACCTATAAAGCTTACAGAATAAAATACCGAATTAGGAGTAATTACTTGATCACCACTTGCATAGGAATGCAATCCAGATAAATAGAAATTTACTCCAAAGTAAGTCATCATGATGGCTCCATACGCCATAATAGACCAAAGATTAAATGTGTATCTGCTTCTTAAGCCAGGTATCAATCTCATATGCAATACAAATGCATAGACCATTATAGACACCAAGGCCCATGTTTCTTTTGGATCCCATCCCCAATAACGTCCCCAGCTTTCATTAGCCCACATTCCTCCTAAGAAATTACCAATGGTTAACATAATTAAACCAATAGTAATAGACATTTCATTAATGGTGGTAATTTCTTTAATATTTAGATCCATTTTTTTCTTATTCTTTTCTGTGGTGAAAGCAGTTAAGAACAAGGCTACAATTCCTAAAATCATACCTAGAGAAAAAGGCCCATAACTAGCAACTATAATTGATACATGAACTAGTAACCACCAAGAATTCAATACTGGCTGAAGATTTGCAATTTCTGGATCTAACCAATTTTGATGAGCAAATGCTAAAATAACAGCAGTTAAGAATGTAGTAGCTGCAATAGTTAATGAAGATTTTCTTCCAAATGCCAAACCAAACAACATAGTCGCCCAAGCAACATAAATTATAGATTCGTAGGCATTACTCCATGGTGCATTACCACTTATATACCATCGGCTTAGCAATCCTAAGATATGAAGACCAAAGACAAGTATTGTTATTCCTATCAGAACCTTTACAACCAAAGCGATCCATTTTTTATCATTAAAAATTTGTAGAATCACAAAAAATATTAAAAACACACTTACATATCCATAATATTTGGCAAGTTTCTTAAAAATTTGTAATTTATTATAGGTTATTTCTAGATCTATTTTTTCTTTGTTTGGATACACTTCTGCACCATATTTTTGTTGGAACTTTTTAATTCCAGCTAATAACTTATCAGCCTCCGTATAATTATTAGTTCTTTTTGCATCCTGTAATAACCGTATGTAAACAGGTAAAGATTGTCTTACAAATAATGAATCTTTTCCAACATAGTTTGCTCTAGAGCCTTCCGGAAAAGAAACCCACTTATTATTTTCATCGTTTAATTTAGGATAAATTCTTAAAACACTTAGACTCAATGCTTGAGAGAATAGATAGATTCTCCTATCAATTTTAATGACATCTTTTTCAAATTTGTTCTGAACATTCTTTTTTTGTGCCTCTAGAACGTAGTCACTAATTTTTGATTGAGTTCCCTCATAAAAATCTGCTAGAGCCGCATGTGTTGCATTTTCATTAACACCTATAATTTCACGAATTTCTGTGTTCCCTTTTTCTAAATAAATAAAAGGAACGTTAAACCAAAGTTTTGAGTTTTCTATAATTGAAAGAAAAACCTGACTAGGTTCCATCCCATTAAAATCTTCATCATGAGAAACCTTTCTTACCAATTCAGAGGCAAAGGTGTGCGCTGGTTTCATTCTACCGCCAACATCTTGTATAATGAGCGTGTTAAATTCATCAGCATGTTTCAAATCAACTAAGTTAGCTTTTAATACAGAATCAATTTGTTGATCAGAGATTTTAGATAAATGACTTTCTTGAGCTTGAGTAATTCCAGTAACACTAATAAAAAGCCCAATAAAAAGAGTTAGAGCAGCTTTTTTACTTTTAATTTTTTTCAATGTTTTCTTCAAGGAGTCGAAACGAGTTCCTGGAGCAAATAGAATAGAAATCATTCCAAAATATAATAGAGAATACCCAATATAGGTAATTAACGTTCCCCAAAAATCATGGTTAACAGAAAGATGTGTTTGTTCCACTTCACCAGAGAGATCATAACTAGCTTGAAAAAATTTATAGCCTTTATGATCTAATATATGATTCATGTAGATTTTATAATCAAATGTTTCATCGGTATCTATTAAAGTAATTTCACTAGCAAAAGCGGCAGCACTCTCAGAACCAGGATATTTTTCTAATTGAAAATCATTTAGTTTAACTTCAAAAGGTGTTTCTAGTAATTGAGGGCCATAATCTATTCTAAAATTTAAGCCATTTAAAGAAAATTGAGTAGGTCTTTGTGGCGCATATTTTCCACCATATATTTCAATTTGTGATGTTTCTTCGTCTACCGTTATGTCTAATACCAACGCATCTAATTTGGTATCATCTTTTTTAGCACCTCTGATAGTTTTTAATTCTCCTTTTTTAACAGGTTCTGGAATTACAAATGGTAATTCACCAACTTTATACAAAGATCGTAGTTGAAATTCTTGAACGCTATCTTTAGTAACTGTTCCTTCAGCTCTATCAGCCATTCGCATCCAGCTTCCATCATTCTGTGTTTGTATTTTTAAGATTCCGTCTTCTCTAAAAAGATTTATGGTACCAGAATTATTAGGCGCTTCAAAGCCAACCAATACACCATGGATATTTTGTAAATCTCCTTTTTTGATATAATGCTCATGTCTTGAGCCACTGCTAGATTCTACAATAAATAAAAATTCTTCTCCAGTTTCATTTTCAAAGAACTTTTCTTCGGCCCAAGGAATATATTCTGCCAATTTTACAGAGAACTCTTGCTCTCTAAAATCATCTTCTAAACTCCAACTATTAGTTCCTTTGGCAGAGAATAAGGTAGATTTATGAAATGTTTTTTGCTCTTCGTTATTGTCTATTACTAAGTTTACATAAGTAGTTTCAGATAGAAATTTATGAGTAGTCTCACCTTCATTAATAAGCATTAACCCTTCATAGCCAACATACCTTGTTACACCTGCTCCAATTAAAATTAAAAGGAATGATACATGGAATAATAATACAGGCCATTTTTCTTTTCTTAGTAATCGATAACGGAATATATTTCCAAAAAAATTGACGATAAAAAACGCCATAATAGCTTCAAACCACCAAGCGTTGTAAACCAGTGCTTTTGCAGTTTGTGTACCATAATCATTTTCAATAAAAGTAGCAACTCCCATAGCTATTGAAAAGGCTATAAAAAGAATTGCTGTTAAGCGTGTAGAATATAAAATATCAAAAAATTTCTTCATCCGAAAGGGCTTTAAAAACTACCACAAATTTACGGATTAAACATTTAAATAGTGTCTGATTTTTTTCTTTTTAATGCTAAAAAAACCCTTATTAATTTTGTGATTAATAAGGGTTTTTTGGTTGCTTTGTATTTATGCGAAAAGAATATGCTAATCAATAAGCTTTGGAGGTCCAGCTGGTATTTGAGGCACATAAGTCTTATCTCCTTTTCTTTCGAGAAACTCTTTTTTTACACCTTCAATTAATTGAGGTTTTTCATATAAATCTAACATAGTCATTGCGAGTGATTTTGAAGCATATATCATTCCTTTGTGACCAATTGACATTCCTGTACAAGCAACAACTGCCCATGAGTGCCATGGTCCGTCCTTTGCAGCTGTAGTTACACCTAACCTTACTACAGGAACTACCTGACTAACATCACCAACATCTGTTGACCCACCTTGAGCAGGAATCGTTGGTTTGATAGGTTTAATTTTGCCATCTATTCCTTTAAGTTCTTTTTTGGTTTCTTTTAGAATTGTGTTTGCATACTCAATTTCATTATTGGAATATTCTATATCGCCTAACAATTCGAAGTTTTTCTGAATTATTTTTGCGCCAAATCTATTGGGAATAATCTCATAAATACCTGAAATTAACTTTAACTCGAAATCAACATTAGCCATCATGGATGCTCCTTCAGCCATTTTTTTTGCTCTTTCATAAAGAATATTTACATTTTCTTTATCATTCTCTCGTATTCTAGTCCATATTTGAGCATAGTCAGGGACTACGTTTACAACATCACCTGCTTTTTCAATATCATAATGTATTCTAGCTGTAGGTCTAATGTGTTCTCTGTAATAGTTAAGACTAGTTGTATAAAGTTCCATAGCATCTACTGCGCTATTGCCATTCCATGGATCACCAGAGGCATGAGCAGCATCACCAAAAAAACGTAACCTAAAATCTACAAGAGCTTTACTACTTTGTGTGCTTGCTTCAATTTCATCTGCTGGATGCCAATCCATACAAACATCAAGATCATCAAATAACCCTTCTCTTACCATCCATACTTTCCCAAAAATTGTTTCTTCGGCAGGAGTTCCATAAAACCTTACGGTACCAGTAATTTCTCCAGATTCAATCATTTCCTTTATCGCTATAGCTGCTCCAAGGCTAGCGGTTCCAAAAAGGTTATGACCACATCCATGACCTGCAGCCCCTTTTAGCAATGGGTCCTTAGTGGGTTGTTTTTTTTGTGATATCCCTGCATTTGCATCAAACTCACCCATTATACCAATAATAGGTTTTCCAGAACCATATTCAGCAATAAATGCTGTTGGTATTCCAGCAACTCCTTTATGAACAGTAAAACCATTTTCTTCAGCATAATCTGATAAATATTTTGAAGATTTAAACTCTAAAAGAGCAGGCTCAGCTGCCTCCCAGATTTTATCACTGATTTCGATAAGTTTGCTTTTATGTTTTTCCACTGAAGAAATTAATGCCTTTTTATTTTTTGACATTCCTTTTTGTGCAAAAGATGTAATTGATACAAAAAGTATCATTACAAAAAGTGATGTTTTTTTCATTTTTTTAAATTATTGAAAGTTAAGAGGTAAAAGATACTATTATTATTCTATAGAATCAATTAAAATAGTAATCATGTCTATAGCAGCTTGTGCGATTTTAGTTCCGGGGCCAAAAACACCAACGGCACCACAATCAAAAAGAAATTGATAGTCTTGTGCAGGAATTACACCTCCAACAATCACCATAATATCTTGTCTCTCATATTTTTTTAATTCAGAAATAACTTGTGGAACTAGCGTTTTATGACCTGCAGCAAGTGAAGAAATACCTAAGATGTGTACATCATTTTCTATAGCTTGTTTTACAGCTTCTTTTGGGGTTTGAAACAATGGGCCAATATCTACATCAAATCCTAAATCTGCATAACCAGTAGCAACTACTTTTGCACCTCTATCATGACCATCTTGCCCTAACTTGGCAATCATAATACGTGGTCGTCTTCCCTCAAGTTCTGCAAACTTATCTGTAAGTTCAGCTGCTTCCTTAAATAACTTATTATCTTTTATTTCTTTACTATACACACCAGATATTGTTTTATGTACTGCTTTATGTCTTCCAAATGCAACTTCTAAAGCATCAGAAATTTCACCTAAGGTAGCTCTTTCTCTAGCTGCTTTTATTGCTAAATCTAATAAATTTTCCCTTTTAAGAGTGTCTAAACTATTAGAATTTAAACTCAATTTAGCAGTTTTAGTAATCTCTTCAAGTATTTCTTGTACTTTTTTTGAGTTTCTACTTGCTTTTAATTGAGTTAATCGTTCTATTTGAGATTTTCGAACAGCTTCGTTGTCTACATCTAGTATTTGCAATGGATCTTCTTCTTTTAATTGATATTTGTTGACTCCAACAATAATATCTTGTCCACTATCTATTTTTGCCTGTTTTTTTGCAGCAGCTTCTTCAATCCTCATTTTAGGAATTCCTTTTTCGATAGCCTTTGTCATTCCTCCTAATTCTTCTACTTCTTGCATGAGTTCCCATGCTTTATTAGCGATGTCTTCTGTTCGTTGCTCTAACTGATAACTTCCTGCCCAAGGGTCTACTGTTTTGGTAATTTGAGTTTCTTCTTGTAAATATATTTGAGTATTTCTTGCTATTCGTGCAGAAAAATCTGTTGGTAATGCAATGGCTTCATCAAGTGCATTTGTATGTAGGCTTTGTGTTCCTCCAAATGCAGCAGCCATTGCCTCAATGGTTGTTCTTGCAACATTATTAAATGGATCCTGTTCTGTTAAACTCCAGCCACTTGTTTGAGAATGTGTTCTCAATGCTAGTGATTTTGGATTTTTAGGATTAAATTGTTTCACAAGTTTTGCCCATAACATTCTGGCAGCTCTCATTTTTGCTATTTCTGTAAAATGATCCATTCCTATAGCCCAGAAAAAAGACAATCTTGGCGCAAATGAGTCTATATCCATGCCGGTTTCTAAGCCTTTTTTTAGATACTCTAAGCCGTTAGCTAAGGTATAAGCTAATTCAATTTCTGAGGTAGCGCCGGCCTCTTGCATATGATAACCCGAGATAGAAATAGAATTAAATTTTGACATATTTTTACTTGTGTACTCAAAAATATCGGCAATTATTTTCATTGATGGAGAAGGAGGGTAGATGTAGGTATTTCTAACCATAAACTCCTTTAAAATATCATTTTGAATAGTTCCAGAGAGTTCTTTTTTATCGACTCCTTGTTCTTCAGCTGCTACGATATAAAAAGCTAATATTGGCAGTACAGCTCCATTCATAGTCATGGATACAGACATTTTATCTAACGGAATACCGTCAAACAGAATTTTCATATCTTCAATAGAGTCAATTGCTACACCAGCTTTACCAACATCGCCTTCTACCCGTTCATGATCTGAATCATACCCTCTATGGGTAGCAAGATCAAAAGCAACAGACAAGCCTTTTTGACCAGCATTTAAATTTCTTCGGTAGAATGCATTACTATCCTCAGCAGTAGAAAAACCTGCATATTGTCTTATAGTCCATGGTCTTCTTACATACATAGTAGAATAAGGCCCTCTTAAATTGGGAGCTATTCCTGCTACAAACCCTTCATGATTGAAGGTTTTAGGTGCAGTTCTTTCAGGAAAAGTTAGCGATAAATTTTGAAGCTCTTTTCTAGTCATCATCTAGTTTGGTTATGATATAGATTTATATCTATAATTTTTATTTCAATACCTATTGTCATTCCATTTTTAATCTATTTTGTTCATGTTGCTCAGATAATCTTCTTTGTAGTATTGGTACAATTAATGTTTTAGAGTTTTTTTTCTTTAAAAACGGATAAATTTGAAGTTCATTCTTCATGCGATCATTCTGGCTAGGTAATTTATTGGTTCCTAATAATATCAATTCATTTTGATCAAATAATTCTTGTTGTTTCCCAGCATTTTCACTTATTTTATTTTGAATTGTTCCCTTTTTTAGTTGCTTTAAAAAACCTCCATTTTTTTCTATTTGCTTAAATAGTTGCAGCGCTTTTTCAGCAAATTGTTTTTCAGTATTTTCAATATAATAAGCTCCATTTGCAAATTTATGTGCTTCTGAAAGATAGGCTTCTTCTTTTAAAATTAACAATTGATTTCTAGCAATTCGCTCTCCGAATTCATTTGATTTATGATAAATTGAGTCATAAGAAATATTAGAAATTGTATCAGAGCCACCAAGTATTGCGCTCATACATTCACTTGTGGTTCTTAACATATTTACGTTATAATCAAAGATTGTTTTGTTTCGCAAGCTTGGTTTTGTGAAAACATGTATAGTTGTATGTTTAATTCCTCGTTCTTTAAATAGTACTTCTACTAGTATACGGAAAGCTCTTAATTTTGCGATTTCAAAGAAATAATTACTTCCAATTGAAAATATATAATGGATTTTAAGGGCAATAGATTCTCCAAATAATTCAAGATATTCATTGGTATGTGCTAGTGCATACGCTAACTCTTGAATAATTGTTGCACCAGCGTTTTGATATAATGACGCGTCTACACAAATAGAATTAGTAACGGTATCAATAAACTTAGCTTTTTCTGATATATCTGCATTTAAATTTGAAAACCAATTTCCAGTTTTTGCTAAATTACCGATGATGTCTATTTGAAAATAGATGTAATTACCCTTACAATACTTTTCTATTTCAGAAATAAATGCAGCATCAAGGAATTCGAAATTTAAATATATGTGTGTTTTTTTTGTGTCTATTTTATCGAATAAAACAATATAATCAAACGTGTTTTTTGCTATGAACTGAATTGCAGTTGCTCCTCTTTCTAGGCTGTCTACTGCTATTTTATTTGCAATAATAACGTCGTCTACAAAAATAGATTGACAAATTTTATATCCATCTTTTGGCAAACAGACATTGTTGTTATGTCTATCTTCTGAAGTATAAAAAGGTTTTACATGAATGCCTTCATTTGATTTCCATATTAAAGAATCATTATAATCTGCCCCTTTTAAGTCTACTTGAATTTTTTGTTTCCAAGCTGCTGGAGATACAGTGCTAAATTCATTAAATAAAAAATCGTCCATTTATTTTTTTAAAGTATCAAATTCTATGATATATATATCTTCGTTTTCTTTTTTCATCAAATACTTTTCTCTTGCAAATTTTTCAAGTTGAAGAGAGTCTTGCAATTCAGTAATAATTTTTTTGTCTTGCTTAATTTCCTTTTTATAAAAGTTAATGGTATTGTTGAGCTCCTTTATTTCTTTTTTGAATTCTTTATTTAGTTGAACATTAGCATCAAAGAAAAACATCCACACTAAAAAAGCAGCCAATATAATTATGTACTTATTAGTTAAAAATTTAATGATCTTATTTTTTCGTATTTTTTCTGCAACCATGTTATAGACGTTCACTTATTACTGTTCTAACAATATCAATAGCAACTGTATTGTAACGATCGTTTGGGATGATGATGTCTGCAAAATTTTTAGTAGGTTCTATAAATTGCTGATGCATAGGCTTTAGTGTGTCTTTGTAACGATCTAACACTTCATCAATATCACGCCCTCTTTCTTTAATATCACGCCTTACACGTCTTATTAATCTCTCATCTGCATCTGCATGAACAAATATTTTAATATCAAATAAATCTAAAAGTTTTTTACTATTAAAAATGAGGATTCCTTCAATAATTACAACTTTTCTAGGATGAGTTTTAATAGTGTCTTTAGTTCTATTGTGTGTTTTAAAAGAATAAATAGGCTGTTGAATTATCTTACCAGATTTTAGATCTGATATATGTGTTTCTAATAAATCAAAATCTATAGCTCTTGGATGATCAAAGTTAATTTTTATTCTCTCTTCATAAGAAAGATTATCTGTTGCTTTATAATAAGAATCTTGAGATATCACACAAACTTCATCTTCAGGTAATTCATTAATAATCTGATTTACAACAGTCGTTTTTCCACTTCCTGTTCCTCCAGCAATTCCAATTACAAGCATGAGTTTATTTTAAGATGTTATTAAACAAATTTAACAAAATATAGTTGATTAAGTAGAAAAAACAATTCTTTCAACTAAAGGTTTGTTTTAAGTTGGTTCTTTAACACATAAAAGAAAAAGTTTCCTTAAGAAAGGTTGTTTTCTGGGAAGATCTTCTATTTTAATTCGTCGGGATGAGAGGATTGTTTTCAATGATCCTCCACGGATATGTTGCAAATTAAAATAGGCTTTAATTTTAAACTAAAACAAAAATATTCCTTAAGAAAGTAAATTTCCCTCTTTAGTTTGTCGGGATGAGAGGATTCGAACCTCCGATCTCTGGTCCCCCAGACCAGCACTTTAACCGGACTAAGCTACATCCCGTGGTTTTTTACAAATATAAAAGTAAATACTAATTTTCTAGAAGTTTCAATAAAAAAAGTAACCTTAGATTTCAATTATTTTAATACCAAAATAAACAAATAAGTATATTTTTTTATGCGAGTGCTTCTTTGTAAATCTTTAAACAACGCTCTCTAGCAAATTTGTGCTCTACCATAGGAGTAGGATAGGTTAGTTCTTGGAAATCTGGAACCCATTTTTGTATGTACTTCAATTCTTTGTCAAATTTTTGAATCTGACTGGTAGGATTAAAAATTCTAAAATAAGGTGAAGCATCAACCCCAGTACCAGCTACCCATTGCCAATTTCCAACATTACTAGACATTTCATAATCATGTAATTTCTCTGCAAAATAAGCTTCTCCCCAACGCCAGTCTATTAGCAAATGCTTGCATAGAAAACTGCCAACAAGCATACGAACTCTATTGTGCATAAAACCAGTTTCATTTAACTGTCTCATTCCTGCATCAACCATGGGGTAACCAGTGGTTCCATTGCACCATTTTTTAAATTCTTCCTCGTTATTTCTCCAATTAATCCTATCATATTTAGATTTAAAAGAGTCTTTGTGTGTTTGTGGAAAATGCCATAATATCTGCATAAAAAACTCTCTCCATATTAATTCTTTGAGAAAAATTTTATTCTCTTGCGCATCTGCCCTTGAAGCCATTTGACGAACACTTACAGTACCAAAACGAAGATGAGGCCCTAGCTTAGATGTATTGTCTAAGGCAGGAAAATTTCGAGTCTCTTCATATTCATTTATAATTCTAGAATTAAAAATATAGTTTTTAATTGGAATTCTTGTTTCTGTAAAGCCTATGTCATCTAATGTTAAAACAGTTGGTTTTACTGAAGAGTAAAACCCACTTAATAAATCTTCAGAAGGATAATTTTTTTGTGCATTTATATGATATGCCTCCATCCATTTTTTTGAATATGGGGTATAAACTACATAAGGGGTTCCATCTTTTTTAGTAATTTCATTTCTTTCAAAAATTACTTGATCTTTATAGGTATGAAATTCAATGGTATTAGAAGCTAATAATTCTTTTATTTCTAAATCTCTCTTTATTGCATAAGGTTCGTAATCATGATTTGTAAATACTTTAACAACATTGTATTTTTTTATCAGTGATTGAAAAATTTCTGTAGGAGTGCCATGAAACATGCTTATTCCTGCTTCGAATGACTTTAAATGCTCATTCATAGTATTTAATTCTTTGTGAATGAACGAGATGCGAGCATCGTTTTTTGGTATTTTTTCTAATATTTCTTTATCAAAAATAAAGATTGGGAGTATTTTTTCTTCAGATTGAAGGGCATGATATAACGCAACATTGTCATGCAATCTTAAATCTCTACGAAACCAAAAAATTGAAATTGTATCCATTACTTTTTATATTCTCCAAAGATTTCAATTAATTTTTCTTGTCTATACTTGAAAATTTCTTCTAATTTTGGTTTTACTAAAAAAGGGTGAACGATTTGACCAAGAATTCCTAATGGAACTTTATAATCAATAATATCTTCCATTTCTACTCCACCATCAATTTCATGAATAAAATGCTTATGGTGCCAAAAAGCGTAAGGGCCATACAGCTGAAGGTCTACAAAATAGTTGCCATCTACTAAGTGTGTAATTTCACTTACCCATGTTGCTTTAATGCCCGCTATTGGTGTTACACTATATTGAATCACTTGACCAGCATACATGGGCTTGTCATCTTTGGAAATGATGGTAAAATTCATTTCTTTTGGAGTTAAAGTTGATAGGTTTTTAGGATTTGATAAAAATTTCCAAGCCTCGTTTAGTGTGATGGGTAATTTTTGTTTTCTTTGAAATGTATATATTTTCATAACTAGTTATGGATCAAAATATAAAGATTTAATGAAGTTGCTATACACAGCCAAATCATGTAGGGTAATAGTAAATAACTTACTTTTTTCTGCTCTTTTAAATAGCTTAAAAAAAGATAGAAAATTAATGCTGTTAATAGTGTAATGATAATAAGTGCAAAAAGAACTTGTTGTTGATTAAAGAAAATATAATTCCAACTTACATTTAAGAGTACTTGAATTATAAATAACAATAATTTTTTACGGGTATATTTTTTTGTGAAAAAATATAGTAAGTAAATCGAAAAGCAAATCATGATGCTAGTCCAAGCAGCACCAAAAACCCAACCTGGCGGGGTCCATGGGGCTTTAGATAAACTTAAATACCAATCTGTCATAGGCCCATTATTCATTAGCCAACTACCAATAGCCAATCCACCAAAATTGATGAATAGAAATAACATAAAGTATTTAATTTTTTTACTGATCACTTTTTTTCTAATAATTCAATTTTCTTCAATATCTGATCTGCTTCAACATATTTTTGATCACTAGCACTTCTATCAATAGATTGAAGATCATATCCTTCTTTCATTTTTTTCTTGTACTGATCTTCTAATTTTTCTACTTCAGACTTTTTTTTAAACATTCCAAACATACTTCTTATAGGTGTTTTTTAATTTTAGAACTAGTTGGAGATGTTATTGAAAAGTAATAATCAATTAATTCACCATTTTCATCAATTAGGTATTTTTGAAAATTCCACTTTACAGAAGAATTTTTTCTTCCATTCTCTATCTTTTTGGTTAGCCAATTGTACAAAGGGTGTTGTTCACTTCCTTTTACATCTACTTTTTCAGTAATAAGAAAAGAAACACCATAGTTTACTTCACAAAATTCTTCAATTTCGGTTGAATTACCTGGTTCTTGTTTTCCAAATTGATTACACGGAACACCAATAACAACCAAAGAGTCTTGATATTCGTCATGTAATTTCTGTAAATCTTTGTATTGAGGTGTAAAGCCACACTTTGAAGCTACATTTACAAATAACACTTTTTTCCCTTTGTAAGATGAAAGATCAATTGATTTCCCTTGAAGAGAATCTATTTTGATATCATACAACGATTTTGATGCTGACATTTTTATAGGTTTATTAGTTGTTGATAATGTTTTAATGAAAATATTAAATGGGTTCATGTTAGATTTTAAAACTTACAATTCCACAATCCATCTTGAATACTTGTCCAGAAATTGATGCTGATCTAGGAGATACTAAAAATTCTGCCATATCAGCTACCTCTTCTGGATTTAGAAACTTCTTGAGTGGATGACGTTCTGTAATCATATCAATCATTTTTTCATTCCGTAATATCTTAGATGCTAATTCTGTATCAGTTACAGTAGGAGCAATAGCATTAACTCGAATTGTAGGTGCTAATTCTGCGCCTAATGATTTCACCAAGCCTTCAACAGCAGATTTTGCCGCTGCAACACTAGCATGAAAAGGCATTCCAAGTGTTGTAGCAACTGTGCTAAAAAGAAGAATTGAAGGTTTATTTCCTCTTTTAAGTTGCGGCAGGTATTGTTGTATTGTTTTTACAGCACCAATTACATTAATTTCGAAATCATTTCTGAAATCTTCTAATTTTAAACGTGAAATTGGTTTCAGGTTGATGCTTCCTGGACAATAAATAATAGAATCTACTTCTTCCACGGTTGGAAGTTCATCAGTCAATACATCACAGGTGTGATGTGTTAAATTAACATGTGAGATTGATGGAGGTATTCTACTAATATTAATAATTTTATTTCCTTCTACTAGCCTAGAGAGCAGTGAATTACCGATACCTCGGCTTCCACCAACAATTAAAATTTTACGCATTAGTTAACTAGATGTTAAAGGACGACCTTTCAGTCTTTTTTCTATTTTTTGTTTGATTACCGTTAATCGTTTCATTAAATCCATTAAATCTGGATCTTTGTTTTCTTTGTAGATATCATTAATTTCTAAAATCAATCCTTTTACTTCTCTTGAAGCTATAATACGATCACTTGTGGTAATGAATTTATGTTTCCTATGCTCAAATTCTGTAGCTCTGTCTATTATATCCATTGTTTAATCTTTTAAATAGTTCAATAATTCATTAATTTTAGAAGGAGTATTAAATTCTCCTCCATAATATGAGGTAACTGTTGCAGAAGTATCATCTTTAATACCTCTAGATGAAACGCATAAATGTTTAGCATCAATAATGACAGCTACATTATCTGTTTGCAAAGCATTTTTTAAATCCTCTGCAATTTGATTTGTTAACCTTTCTTGTACCTGAGGTCTCTTTGCATAATATTGAACAATACGATTCAATTTAGAAAGACCTATTACTTTACCAGATGATATATATGCAATATGTGCTTTTCCTATGATTGGCACAAAATGATGTTCACAATTAGAATAGAATGTTATATTCTTCTCCACCAACATCTGATTGTATTGGTATTTGTTGTCAAATAAAGCAATTTTTGGCTTATTATTGGGGTTTAATCCAGAAAATATTTCTTCAATATACATTTTTGCCACTCTTTTAGGAGTTCCTTTAAGAGAATCATCTGTAAGATCTAATCCTATAACATCCATAATCTCTTTAAATAAGACAGCAATTTTTTCTTTTTTCTCTTCATCAGAAATTAAAAAGGCATCTGGCTTCATAGGTGTTTCTAGACCTGTAAATAGATGATCATCACCAATATCGTTAAATGAAAGGTTATCTAATTGATTGTTATTTTTTTGTTCTTCTACTAATGTATTTATGCTCATAATTTTAATCTTTTTTTAGTGCTGTTTTTAAGTACTCTAAGCTTAAAACAAAGCACTGATTTTATCTTTTTGATATAGAGTTGTTAGAGATTTGTCTTTGTCTTGTGCATTTAAATCTTCCACTTTCAAATTCTCTTAGTTTGCTGTGTTTTGTTTTTCTTCCTTGAACTCGTTTTCTCCACATTTTGAAGCTTTTTAACTTCATTTCTGATCTCATTAAATTTATTACTTCTTGCTCACTAAGTCCAAATTGAAACTTTATAGCATCAAAAGTAGTTCTGTCTTCCCAAGCCATTTCAATAATTCTGTCTATAGCTATGTCTGATAATTTATTCATATGCTGGATTTAAATACTTTTCTTGATATATAGTTTTTAAATCAATCATTTTTGCAATAAATTTTTTATTTTCTTTATACAGCATATTATTTTTAAAACAAATATATTTCCCTTGTGAGTGAATACTTAGCCTATCTGTTTTGTAGATTACTAATTGTCTGAAATGTATTACCCAGGTGTAATTATTGAGACCTTTGTTTAATAGAACTATAATTCCTTCAGGTCTAAGCTCAATATTTGCATAAGTAACATCTGACACTTTATTGGTGTAATTGGCAATATTTTGACTTGTTTCTTCTACAATCATTCTTTTTGAACCGATGCCTCCCATTTTTAATGACTGATAAAATGAAAATGGAAAACCCAACAGATCATTTGTTAATTCTTTAGCTTCTTTGTTGGTATGTGTTGTTGATAAAATCATATTTGCTCTATCAAATGTAATTTTGTTTAACGACTTTATCAAATAGTTAGACAAAAATTAACAAATAATTATAGTATTTAAATTTAACTAGTACTTAACAAAATAAAAGTAATTTTAAAAATTGTTTTATTGGTAGTCTTGCTACTCTTTTATCTTATCTGTTAATAGAATATTTCTATCTGATAAGGTGTGTTTAAGAAGAATTCTATTACTTTCTTTTCTAACTTCAGGATTTTTCTTCAAATTCCATAAAATATCTGAGGCTTTTTTTCTTGTTTTTTTTAGATCAACAATTGGTTTTGGATAATCCTTTCCAAGCGAAAAACCATACATCTGTTGTTCTAGAGGTGTCATTAAATATGGCTCATGCGCAAAAATAGTATCTAAATTATTGAGTTCTGGAACCCATTTTTTAATAAAATGTGCATCTTCATCATGCTCTATGCCATTTTTAATTGGGTTGTAAATTCTAAGATTGTTTATTCCAGTTTCACCTGCTTGCATTTGAAGCTGAGGAAAATGTATTCCTGGTTCAAAATCTAAAAACATTTGGGAAAGGTGCGTAGTAGCGTCTTGCCAAGGTTGCCATAGAATATGAGTGAAAAATGAAACGGTTAATGCACGCATTCTAAAATTTAAATACCCAGTTTCTTGCAGACATCGCATACAGGCATCTACTAAAGGATATCCTGTTTGTCCTTTTTTCCATGCATCTTGGTATTTTTTTGAAATTGATTTTTTTAGTTTATGATATCCCTTGTTTACGCTAGCATTTTCCATAACATGTTCCATTTCAAATTTTTGGATGAAATGTGCCTGCCAACGAAGTCTAGATAAGAACGCTCCAATATGCTTTCCATTTTTTTTATTTTTCATTTTTTCACCCATCTGAAATACTTCTCTTACCGAAAGGTTACCCCATGCCAAATAAGGTGACAATCTACTACAGCTTGTTCTAGATAACGCTGGTTTAGAAATATGGAACATATAGTCTTTATGTCTTTCTTTAAAAAAAGTACGTAGATATTTATATCCTAGTGTTCTTCCTCCTTTTTGAAAATTTGTATTAAGTGATGTTTTTAAAGAAATTGGATTTGAAATATTTTCAATTTTCTTAATATCATTTGTAGTTAATACTTGATGATTAGAAGGATTAAAACTCTCTTGACTTTTATTCATATATGATTCCCACTCTTCAAACCAATTTCCTCTGTGTTGTATTCCTCTTTGTACACCGTTGTTGATATTTTCTTTCCAGTTAATATTGTTATTTCTACAGTATCTTTTAAATTCTTTATCTCTTGTATATGTTGTTAAAATACCAGTTTCTTGATGTGAAAAGAGTGTTTCTATGGTATAAAAATTTTGAATTTGATTGCAAAGACCTATAACATCAGAAGTCACGGATAAGATCTTAGATTCATGTTCTTTTAATTCAATATTGATGTCTACAAGAGATTGCTTAATAAAGTTCCAATGACGAATATTGTAGTGAACGTCGTTTAATAAAATTGTCTCAAAAGCATAAAAAATTAAAAAACGTTTTCCATTTTTTATGGCATTACTTATAGCTTCATTATCATGCAATCGTAGGTCTCTTTTTAACCAAACTAGATTAATTTTTTCTTTAGTATTCATCAGCATTTTCTATAATATGTTGTGCTTTTTCTTTGATATTGGCTAAATCTGGACCTGGTATTTTATTTAAAAGAGAATACATCATTCCCATTCTTCTATTTTTAGATAACTGATCTCTTTTGTCATCTAAAAAATTCCAGTACAAACTATTAAATGGACAGGCTTTACTTGTGATTTTCTCTTTCTTATTGTAATAACAACTACCGCAGTAATTGCTCATTTTGTCGATATAATTTGCAGAGGAAACATATGGTTTCGTAGCTATTTTTCCACCATCAGCAAACTGACTCATTCCTCTGGTATTTGTTAATTGAACCCATTCAATTGCATCGTTATAAATTCCTAAATACCAAGCGTCTACTTCATCAGGATGTATTTGCATTAATAAAGCAAAGTTCCCTGTAATCATTAATCGTTGAATATGATGTGCATAGGCGTTATCCAAAGAATTATTAATGGTGTTTTTCAAACAATTCATTTTTGTTTTACCTGTCCAAAAAAAGTTGGGAAGCTTGTTTTGATTGTTCAAGACATTTAATTCTTTGTAAGAGGGCATTAAAGCCCAATACATACCCCTCATATATTCTCTCCATCCAATAATTTGTCTTATAAAACCTTCTACTTGAGAGATGTGAATTTCATTTTTAAAATGTCTGTAAGTTTCCAGAACTTTTTCAATAACTTCTTTTGGAGAAATTAACTTGATGTTCATTGCAAAGGAAATTCTCGAATGATAGAGATTCACTTCGTCTGTATGCATAGCATCTTGGTAATCTCCAAAATAAATTAATAAGTGGCTACAGAAATAGTCTAATTGATCTAGTACTTCATTTCTTGTTGTAGGATATTCGAAATTTTTTGTATTGATATTGCCAATGGTTTGTATTTCTGCAATTTTAATCTCGTTCACCAATTCAGAGACATCTTTTAGGAATATTTTATAGGGTGGAATTAAGGTTTCTTTTTTCCATTTTTTCCGATTGCTTTTATCATAATTCCATTCGCCTCCCTCTGGTTTACTTCCTTCCATTAATACATGATGTTTTTTTCTCATGTATCGATAGAAGTTTTCCATTACATATAGTTTCTTTCCTTCATAAAAGTTTTTTAATTCACTTCTATCAGTATAAAAATGTTCCGTATCAAAAACAGTATTTTTAATAGATATAGTCTTACAAAATTCGGTCAGTTGTTTGTCTAATCTGTATTCATCAGGAGATAGGTATTCAAATTGCACTATTTCTTCTTCTTGAATAATCTGAAGAAGGTTTTTAACTAAATCTTGTTTATTTCTTTGATCATTTATTTTATAATATATAACCTTATGATTCTTTGCTGATAACTCAGATGAAAAGCTTCGCATTGCAGAGAAAAAACCTACAACTTTTTGAATATGATGTTGTACATAATCTGTTTCTTGTCGCATTTCAAAAAGACAATAAATAGTGTCAGTATCTTTCTCTTGAAACCAAGAATGGTTTGTATTAAGTTGATCTCCTAATATGAGTCGTAATTTTTTCATTCTTAAAATAATGTTTGTTGTAGCCAGCGTTTTCTGAATAAATGAGATGGGTCATAACGAGCTGCTTGTAATTGGGTGTTAAACTTTCTGTCTCTAGGGTCGTTACCAACTCCAGAAACATACATCCAGTTTCCATAGTTGCTATGAACATCATAGTCTAGTAATATGGCTTCAAAGTAGGCGGCTCCAATTCTCCAATCTAATTTTAGCTCTTTTGCAAAATAAGAAGCAACGTTTTGTCTTCCTCTATTGCTCATCCAGCCTGTTTTTTTTAATTCAATCATGTTGGCGTTTACAAAATCATCTTTTGTTTCACCATCAATCCATTCTTGTATTGTTTTTTTATTCTCACTCCACGAATAATTTTTATGTAATATGCCACCAATTTTAAAAATGCTGTCACCGTGTTTTATTGAAATATATTTAAAATAATCTCTCCAAATCAATTCAAAAATGAGCCAATACGTAGACTGATTCTTAGTTTCTTGTTCCTCAAACTTTTTCACATTCCAATAAATAGTTCTTGCAGAAATACTTCCGTTAGCCAACCAAGGAGAAAATTTTGAACTATAGTCTGTACCTATTAACCCGTTTCTTGTATTTTTATAAAAAGCTAGTTTCTTTGTTTCAAAGAAGTAATTATGTACTCTTTTTAGGGCCTCAGTTTCACCACCTTTAAAAGGAAAAGCTGTTTTGTTTTCTTGCTGTAATGTATCAAAACCTAGTTCTTTTAGTGAAGGAATATTAGTTTTTTCTAAACAAATGTTTTCTGAAGTTAATTTTGAAATCTCAGTTTCATGTCTAATAGTGACATACTTTTCTAACTTTTTCCGAAGGTTTGAGAAGACTTGAGGAATATTTTCAATTTTTAAAGGTATATCTTCAGGATGGTATAAAAACTGGTTGTAAACTTCTTTAATTACAATATTCTTCTCTAGTATTTCTTGAACTGCTTTTTTAGAACTAGCCTCTTCATATGTCCATTCTTTTTGCTTGTAAATAGTATCTATTTGATGGTTTTTGCAAACATCTTTAATTCTATTTTCTGGACTGTCTAAATAGACAAGAAGAGAAATGTTTTTTTTTAATAATTGATGTTGAAGGTCATTTAATGATTCCAGTAGAAATTGTGCTCTAAAGACATCCATTTTTTTAAACCCAAATTTATTTTCTTTAAATAATTTTGGATCTATAAAGTATACCCCAATTATTTTTGAGTGTTTCTCAACTGCAGCAGCAAGCACATCATTGTCAAGAACTCTAAGATCGTTCCCAAACCAAACCAGTCCTGTCATTTCTTTTTTTTCAATCAATTGTATTTTTTTTTTGAGGACTTCTTCTGCATCGTTCACTACAATATTTTACCTGTTCCCAGTTTTTCTCCCATTTCTTTCTCCAGCTGTATGGTTTTTCACAGACCACACAAATTTTCTCAGGTAAGTGCTGTTTTTTCATAGGCTATATTTCAATGATTTTATTAATCATGCCTTTAAAAACAAACCAATGAAGAGGTGTTACCAGATACCAATATAACCTACCCGCAACCCCTTTAGGTCTAAATGTTGCCGTTTGGTATAAAATTCCTTCTTCAATTTTAAATTCTAACCACGCTTCGCCAGGTAGCTTCATTTCTGCATAGAGCAATAATTTTTGTTGTTCTTTATCTGCATATATCACTCTCCAGAAATCTAATGCATCACCGTTAAGTAGTTCGGTGGGGCTTCTTCTTCCTCTTCTTAGCCCTGTTCCACCATAAAATTGATCGATATAACCTCTAATTTTCCATAAGAAAGTTCCGTAATACCAACCATTATCGCCTCCTATAGACCAAATTTTATTGATGGTTTTTTCTGAATCGAGAACATTCCGTTGTTTAAAATCTTTAAAGCACCCATAGCTAGGAACATTAATATATTTATGGATATAATTTTGCAGATTTCCACTGCTGATGTATGAATCTTTCCAACTAGAAATGATGCTGTTTTGTTCTATTTTGACAAAAGCTAATTCTACAGCTTTTTTATAATTCATTGGTTTCACCCCTAATATTGAATTGATAGCAGATTTTTCTCCAATAATTTGAATCCCCATACTATTTACTAATGTAGAAGCTAATTTATAAGAGGTAGAAGTTACGAAGTATAACCAATAAGACGAAAGCTTGGGCGTCATTATTGGTACTGTAACAATGGTTCTTTTTAGACCGCGAACTTTTGCAAATTGCAGTAACATTTCTTTGTAGGTTAGTATCTCTGGGCCAAAGATGTCATAAGATTTATGATACAATTCTTTTTTACCAATGGCATTCGATAAAAATGATAAAACATCTCGAACACCAATTGGTTGTGTTTTGGTATTTAGCCATTTTGGAGCAATCATAAAAGGTAGTTTTTCAACTAAATCTCTAATTATTTCAAACGAAGAACTACCAGACCCTACAATAACACCCGCTTTAAATGTAGTTAATGCATACTTGTTAGAATGAAGCTTTTTTTCTACGTTTTTTCTAGAGAGTAAATGCTTAGAAAGCTTGGTGTCGTTTGTAATTCCACTGAGGTAAATGACTTGCTTTACAGTTGTCTTTTCTAAAGCACGTTTAAAATTAAAAGCACAGCGTTCCTCTAAAATATGAAACTCTTTTGCGGAGTTAGACATAGAGTGAATGAGGTAAAAAGCAATATCAAAATCTAATGGGATTGAATTTAACGAATCTGCCTTTAAAAAATCTATTTCAATAAACTCTATGTTCTCTTCCTTTGCATATAAATGCTCAATTCTAGCAATATCTCTTACAGTGCATATTAAATGATGGCCTTCGTTTAATAAAATGGGAATTAAACGTTTTCCTATATACCCTGTTGCTCCTGTAATGAGAATTTTCATACTATTTCATTGTATTTAATTTCTTAGGTCTTTGGTAGTTAAATCGAGAATTATTCTTTGCAACAGCGTAGGCATCTAAACCATTAATTGCAGCTACTTTTCCTTTTGCCAGGTCTAAAAACCCATCTTCTTGTAAAATATCATCTTTTACATAGAGATTTTTGATCTCTGCAATGATGTGAATTACATTGTTTGATTTAATATGATATTGCTCTACAAACCTCATTTCCATTTGAACTGGAGATCCTTTTACAAAAGGGGCTATACAATCATTGTGATATTCAGCCTCTAATTCTGTGATATCAAATTCTGATATTTCTTCTTCATATTTAGCTGAGGTATGATGTGCATCTTCTAAAATATCTTCATAAACATGATTAATTGTAAATATACCAGATTCCATAATGTTTTTGTAGGTATCTCTTGGAACGGTTGTGGGTCTTACTATAAAACCTAGCGTTGGAGGGTTAGACCCTAAATGAGTTACTGAACTAAAAACAGCAACATTAGTAATGCCTTCTTTAGAGATAGATCCTATAAGATTCGCAGACTTGTAGCCAGAACATGAATTGATTAAATTAATTTTTTTAATCTTTTCTAGGTCGTTTATTTGGTCTGTGTTGAAATGCATTTATAGTTTTTTATAATTATTAATTTGAATCTCGTTTGCTTTTAAATCAAACATTAGATTGTAAAGACCAAAGAAGGTTCTGTTAATATAGATAAAATGTTTTGAACCTCTATTTCCATTCATTTTTCTAAGCTCAGTACTTTTACTGTATCTTTCACCAAGTTCTGTAATTTTTTGAAAGAAAAGAGGGTCAGAAAAATCAAAGACTTCTTGATTGAATGGTTTTGTAAAGAGACTTAGTAATTCATAAAATAATTCTTTAAAAAAATCAATTTCTTCAGGTGAATCATCTTCTCTTAAAATTTCTAATTCGTATAACTTTTTTAGGAAAAATTCAGGATTTTCTATGTTTTCCTCAATTGCTAACTCAAAATAAGGAACATAGAATTCAGTTGGAATTGATTTCATACAACCAAAATCTAACGCTATTAAATCACCTTCTTTAGATACTAGAAAATTTCCTGGATGTGGATCTGCATGAACTTTTTTTAAGTTGTGCAGCTGGTGCATGTAAAAATCCCACAATGCTTGTCCTAGTTTGTTAGAGAGCTCTTTATTATTATTATAAGCGGTAAACTCAGAAAGATGTTCACCTTTCATCCAATCCATGGTAATAATTCTATCTGATGAAATTTCAGGATAGTAACTTGGAAATTTTAAGTTTGGAATGTGCTTACATTTATCAACTATTTCTCTACTCTGATCTAGTTCTAGAATATAATTAGTTTCTTCTACTAGCTTGTCTTCAACTTCTTTAAAATATTTATCAGAATCTTTGCCTCTAATATTAAACATTTTTACAGCGATTGGTTTTACCAAAGATAAATCTGAAGCGATACTATCTGCAACACCGGGGTATTGAATTTTGACAGCCAATTTTTTTCCATATTTTTCAGCTTCATGAACCTGACCAATACTTGCTGCATTTACAGATCTAGCATTGAATTTATCATAAATTTGGTCAGGATGTTTCCCAAAATATTTTTTAAATGTTTTAATTACCAATGCAGGAGATAATGGCGGAACTGAAAATTGTGCTAGGGAGAATTTTTCAACATAAGCTTGAGGTAGAATACTCTTTTCCATACTCAGCATTTGAGCAACTTTTAAAGCACTTCCCTTTAATTTTTTTAAACCATCATAAATATCTTCTGCATTGTTTTCATTAAGACGTTGTTTCGCTTCTTCTTCGGTTTTAGTGATTTTATCACCATAATATTTTAAGTAATTTACACCAACTTTAGCACCTGTTTGAACCATTCTTGTGGCTCTTTGAATTTTAGATGTGGGGATATTGTCTATGGTTTTCATTCAGCTTATTTGTTGTGAATTTTTTCTTTAAATAAAAACTTACCAAAATCAATAATGCTTTTTAAAGCAGTTGTGTCTATAAGATCAAAACTTGCTTTAACAGATTTTTCAATAAAAATATCTGTTTTTTCAAAAGATGAAGAAGTGTCATCTAACCAAAATTTCATGGTAACCAACAGCTGAAACCAAGCAGACTCTTTTAAAGATCTTAGCTGCAACTTTTCTAATCGTTCTTCTTTTAAATCAATTGTTTGTATATCTAAATTTTCTATATACTCAGAAAAAGATTTTTTTAGCTCAGATAATGCTTCTATTGATTTTAATTGATTCTTATTGCCAGCTATTGCATGAACAACATAACTTCTGTTGGCAGTTAAGTTTTCAAAAAAGGTATAGTAAAAACTTAACAGCTTGTTGCGAGCATCAAAACCTCCGTAGTCTTCACTCTTTTCTAGAAGAGTAATTGTGTTGTTAAAAAAGGCCTTAAAAACTCCTTTTTCAATTGCATCAAAAGAACCAAAGTGTTTATAAAATAATGCTTCTTCAAAATTATTTTCTTTAGCAAAGCTATAGACAGATGAAGGTTGTTTGTTGTGATTTAGGACATCATCCATATACCATGAAATAATGTCGTTTTCTGTGATGTTTTTCTTTTTTGCCATGACGTTTAATTACGGTATAAAAATACGAAATGTTTAATGTTTGAAGAAATATATTAAACAAAATGATTTGTTAAAATTCATAAAATAAACTTCAGTAAATTAATTGGTTTTAGAGGATAAGATTAGTAGTTATTGTAAAGATATATAATCCTGAAAATGGTTTTGATGCTAATAGAAGCCCAGCTCCCTTTGGTCGTTACCTCTTTTTTTTTGTAAACATGTTTTTAAGTAAGCTCAAACACATGCACAAAAAAAAGCCTTGTATCTACAAGGCTTCTTCTTATTGTCGGGGTGGCAGGATTCGAACCTGCGACCTCCTCGTCCCAAACGAGGCGCGATAACCGGGCTACGCTACACCCCGAAATAATTTCGGTTTGCAAATCTACAGTATTATTTCTACACTCTAAAATTATAACCAGAAATAACTTTTTTTAATTGATGAAAACTTTATCATTGTTGAGATTGAACTTAGTTAATAATTAATTAAAAATATAATTAATTTCAATCTTGTAGAAAATCAAAAAAAATTACATTTGTAATTGTTAAAATAAAAATATAATGTCTGAAAATATTGAAAAAATAAAATGTCTAATCATAGGCTCTGGTCCTGCTGGTTACACTGCTGCTATATATGCTGCCAGAGCAGATATGAAACCTATAATGTATACAGGTCTTCAAATGGGGGGGCAGCTAACAACAACAACCGAGGTAGATAATTTTCCAGGCTATGCAAATGGTACAGATGGCCCAGCTATGATGGAAGATTTAAAGCATCAAGCAGAGCGTTTTGGTACTGAGGTTCGTTTTGGAATGGTAACTGAAGTAGTTTTAAGTACTGAGGTAGGAGGTATTCATCATATCACTGTAGATGGCTCTAAAAAAATTGAAGCAAATACTGTGATTATTTCTACTGGAGCTACTGCAAAATATTTAGGATTAGAAAGCGAACAACGATTAATTGGAGGAGGTGTGTCTGCATGTGCAACCTGTGATGGATTCTTTTACAAAGGACAAGATGTAGTGGTTGTTGGTGCTGGAGATACTGCTGCTGAAGAAGCAACGTATTTAGCAAATATTTGTAAAAAGGTTACTGTATTGGTTCGTAAAGACTATATGAGAGCTTCAAAAGCAATGCAACACAGGGTAAACAAAACAGAAAACATAGAGGTATTATACAATACCGAATTAGATGAGGTTTTAGGAGATAATGTAGTAGATGGGGTCAGAGTAGTTAATAATATTTCTGGAGAAAAAAATGAAATATCTGTAATGGGCTTATTCATAGCAATTGGTCACAAGCCAAATACCGACTTATTTAAAGGTGTATTAGATATGGACGAAACAGGCTACTTAATAACTGAAGGAAAAACAACAAAAACTAACTTACCAGGGGTTTTTGCTGCAGGAGATGTTCAGGATAAAGAATATAGACAGGCGGTTACAGCAGCAGGAACAGGCTGTATGGCGGCTTTAGATGCAGAAAGATATCTAGGTGCTTTAGCATAAAAATAACATAGTTTAAAAAAAAGATTGTAGAAATACAATCTTTTTTTTTTAATTTTTCTAAAAAATTGAAATAGTAATTCCTCACAGAATGCTATCTAGCAATTGTTTACCAATTTCCGGCAACAATTTGATAAGAAATAAATGTATATTGTCATCGAGAAAAATAGATATAAACGATTAAACACCTTAAAATATGTGCACTAAAATACCTTTATTAAAAAATACGCTTTTCACACTTATTTCTTTTTCATTTTTTTTAATTGGTTGTAATAATTCTGGTTTAGATTATACTATTGAAACTGATGTTAATCCAAATAAAATTTCACCACTTACGGCAATGTTACATATTAAGACAGACAAGCCTTGTAGTATTAGTGTGAAAGTTCTTGGAGATATTCCTGTAGAGCAATCCTCAGAGGTTTTTGATACTGACGCAAAGATTTCTGTTTTAGGTCTTTATCCAAATAAACTTAATAAAGTTGAGGTTACTTTAGATTATGAAGGTGGACAACAGGTAGATATCATTGAAATTCAAACACAGCAGGTTCCTGTTTTTTTTCCAGAAATTAAAGTAGATAAATTAGATAAAGAACATATGGAGCCTGGTATGCATGCTTTGGATATTCATTTTGCCAATTTTGGAAAGTTTCGATCTGCTCCAATTATTTTTGATGATCAAGGAAATATAAGATGGTATTTAGATTTAAGCTTTCATGGAGCTATGGTTGGACCATTTCAGAAAATTAAAAACGGAAATATTTTAGTTGCTGGAAGAAGAACAATCTATGAATTTGATATGATGGGCAAACAAATAGATAAAACACTCATAAGTAATAACTACGGAATTCATCATGATGTTTTAGAATTGCCAAATGAAGATTTATTATTGTGTGTAGGAACAAGAGATGCTTATATAGAAAAAGATGGTAAAACTATCTTATCTGACAGTGATTTTATGATTCATCTAGATAGAAAAAAATCTAAAGTTGTTAAAAAATGGGATTTAGCAAAACATTTAGACGTTAGTAGAGATGATTTAAATTTCTTTAGAGGAGGAGATTGGTTACATATGAATGCATTAGAATTTGATCCTAGAGATAGTACGATTATTGTTTCTGGAAGAAACCAAGGATTATTAAAAGTATCTTGGAATGATCAGTTAAAATGGATTATGTCACCTAAGCAAAATTGGGGAAAATCTGGAAGAAAAGGTAAAGGATATGAAACCAAACCATACTTATTAACCGCTGTTAATAATGAAGGTACTCCGTATTCTAAAGATATTCAGACTGGACATAAAAGTGCAGATGATTTTGATTTTCCTTGGGGACCACATGCTCCATCATTGTTACCTAATGGAAATATAATTGTATTTGATAATGGACCATTTAGAAATTATAATAATGTAAATAATTACTCTAGAGCTGTAGAGTATGAGGTGAATGAAGCAGACAAAACCTTTAAGCAAGTTTGGCAATATGGAAAAAACAGAGGAGTTGAATTATTTTCTACTATAGTTAGTGATGTAGACTATTTACCAAAAACTAAAAATATCTTAATGACCTCTGGTTTTGTAAGTCCTAAAGATAATCACAGAGCTAAAGTTGTTGAAGTTTCTACTAAAGACAATACAGAAGTTTTTGAAGCTACTATCTTCTTTAAAAGCACAAATAAGGGAAGCAAGCCTGGCTGGGGTCAAACAGATATTTTATACAGATCTGAAAGAATGGAATTAAAAAATTAGAATTATTTCATAAATTATCTAAAAATATATATTTTGGAGAGATTGTGAAAGCAATCTCTTTTTTTTGTATTTGTTGATGGTTCTTGCATCATAAAAAAAAGACCATCAATTAATGATGGTCTTTTTAAACAAACAACTAAATACTTGAACTATTGGCTGAAAATAGTAACTGTTAGAAACAATACTTGTTTTCAGAATTCAATTTTTCTGCTATTTTATTTCTCAAGGATACCACATTTGGATAATTGGTATACTTTGTAAAGCGTTTTAAGCCCATTAACATCATGCGTTGTTCATCACCTTCCGCAAAAGAAATGATTCCTTCTTTTCCATTTTTTATAACAATTTCAACGGCATTGTATAAATAGAGTTTTGCCATTGCTATCTGAATTTCTTGTGCATCTTCTCCAAATCTCTTAGCATTTTTCTCAGCACGCAACAGCGTAGATTCTGCCATATAAACTTCATTTAAGATATTTGCTGCTGCCATTAATAACTGCTGATGTTCTTCTAAATTAGGACCATATTTTTGAATTGCAGAACCAGCAACCATCAAGAAAACTTTCTTCAATTTGGCAATCATATCTTTTTCTTCTGCAAACAAGACAGAATAATCAGGAGTGTCAAAAGAAGGAATACCCATCAATTCTTCGCCAACCGCAGTAGCAGGTCCTAATAAATCTACATGACCTTTCATTGCTTTTTTAATAAGCATTCCAACAGATAACATTCTATTAATTTCATTAGTTCCCTCATAAATTCTTGAGATACGTGCGTCTCTCCAAGCTGCCTCCATAGGAGTTTCTTCTGAAAAGCCCATACCACCAAAAATTTGAATGCCTTCATCTGCACAAGCCTGAACATCTTCAGAAACTGTTACTTTTAAAATAGAACATTCAATAGCATATTCTTCAACACCTTTTAATTCTGCTTCACTGTGAGAATTACCATCAGCTAAACGAGCATTAATTCTATCTTCAATGTCTTTTGCAGCTCTGTAACTAGCTGCTTCTCCGGCATAAGTATTGGTTGCCATCTCAGCTAATTTTCCTTTTATTGCACCAAAATTAGAGATTGAAGTTTTAAATTGTTTTCTCTCAGTAGCATATTTTAAAGCAATTTCTGTAATTCTTCTTTGAGAATCTATACAAGCTGCAGCTAATTTAATTCTACCTACATTTAACGCATTTACAGCAATTTTAAACCCACCACCTCTTACAGAAAGCATATTTTGTACTGGAACAACTGTATCATTAAAAAACACTTGACGGGTTGAACTTGCACGTATTCCTAATTTACGTTCTTCTTCACCTAATACTATTCCGTTAGAATTTGATGCATCATATTCTACAATAAATCCTGTAATATTTTTATCGTCTTCAATACGAGCAAAAACAATCATCAAATTACAAAATCCTGCATTTGAAATCCACATTTTTTGACCGTTAATTTTGTAAGACATACCGTCTTCAGATAATGTAGCAACCGTTTTACCAGAGTTTGCATCAGAGCCAGCACCAGGTTCAGTTAAACAATAAGCACCCATCCATTCGCCACTAGCTAATTTTGGAACATATTTTTGTTTTTGTTCTTCTGTACCGTATAATGTTATTGGCATAGTACCAATACCAGTATGTGCACCAAAAGCAGTACTTAATGAGCCGTTACCACTAGAGATATATTCACAAGTAATCATTGTAGAAACAAAACCCATTCCTAAACCTCCATATTCTTCAGGAACAGCAACACCTAAAAACCCAAGCTCTCCAGCTTTCTTCATTACCTCTTCGGTTAGCTTATAATCTTTTGCTTCAAAACGTTCTCTATGAGCTATAATTTCACGATCGTTAAATTCTTTAACAGCATCTTTCATCATAATTTGCTCCTCAGAAAAATCTTCAGGGGTAAATACATCTTCGCATTTAGATTCTTTTACTAAGAATTGCCCTCCTCTTAAAATCTCTTTTTCTAGTGTTTCCATACTATGTTTATTACTTATTGTTTTAATTTAAAAATTCAAAAATACCTGCAGCTCCTTGTCCTGTTCCAACACACATAGTTACCATACCGTATTTATTTTTCATATTTCTTTTTCTCATTTCATCAAATAACTGAACAGATAGTTTTGCTCCAGTACAGCCTAAAGGATGACCTAATGCTATGGCTCCACCATTTACATTGATGATTTCTTTATTTAAACCTAATTCACGAATTACAGCCAATGATTGAGAAGCAAATGCTTCGTTTAATTCTATTAAATCAATGTCTTTTTGTTGCAAACCTGCTTGTTTTAAAGCTTTTGGAATTGCAGCTACAGGGCCTATTCCCATAATCCTAGGTTCAACTCCAGCAGCAGCATAGTTGACCATTCTTGCAATAGGCTCAATATTTAATTCTTTTACCATGTCTTCACTCATCACCATTACAAAAGCTGCTCCGTCACTCATCTGAGAAGAATTACCAGCGGTAACACTTCCACCAGCGGCAAAAACAGCACGTAATTTAGCCAATGCTTCTTTACTAGTTCCTACTCTTGGTCCTTCATCTTTGGTAACTGTATAACTTTTAGTAGCTTTCTTTCCGTTTGCGTCTAAATATGTTTGTTCTACAGTAATTGGTGCAATTTGATCTTGAAAACGATTTTCAGCTTGCGCTTTTAAAGCTTTCATATGAGAATGATAAGCAAATTCATCTTGGTCTTGTCTAGACACTTTAAATTGGTTTGCTACTGCTTCCGCAGTATTTCCCATTCCCCAGTAATAATCTTCATGACCGGCTTTTACAGTATTGTAATTTAATTCTGGTTTATAACCTGTCATTGGAACTGCACTCATGCTCTCTGCACCACCTGCAATAATACATTCTGCCATTCCAGCTTGTATTTTGGCAGTTGCCATGGCAATAGTTTCTACTCCTGACGAGCAAAACCTGTTTACAGTAACACCAGGAACATCTACACTATTTAATCCCATTAAAGAGATTAGACGCGCCATATTAAGTCCTTGAGAACCTTCTGGCATAGCATTTCCTACAATTACATCATCTATACGCTTAACGTCTAGTTGTGGAATTTCTTTCATCATGTGCTGAATGGTTTCAGCAGCTAATTCATCGGTTCTTTTAAATCTAAACAAACCTTTAGGAGCTTTTCCTACGGCCGTTCTGTATCCTTTTACTATGTATGCTGTTTTCATATTTTTAAGATTTTTAGAGTTAAGAATCAAGAGATAAGATGTTTTATCTCTATTCTATTATCTTGGTTCTTGTTTCTAATTACGTAATGGTTTACCAGTTTTTAACATGTGCTGAATACGTTCTAAAGTTTTACGTTCTGTTGTTAAACTTAAAAATGCTTCACGTTCTATATCCAAAAGATACTGTTCGGTAACTTTGGTAGGTTCTGATAAATCTCCTCCAGCCATTACATAAGCTAGTTTATTAGCTATTTTTTTGTCGTGTTCTGAAATATATCGGCTAGCTTCCATAGAATCTGTTCCTACTAAAAACATCCCTAAGGCTTGTTTACCTAATACTAAAATATCTTTACGAGCAGCTGGCTGAGTATAGCCTGCTTCAGCCATTAGCATAGCGTGTTGTTTTGCTTGAGCAATTTGTCTTTCTTTATTAACAACAACAACATCTTTTCCTTTTTGAAGTAACCCTATATCAAAAGCTTCATAGGCAGAAGTTGCTACTTTTGCCATTCCAATAGTTAAGAAGTGTTCTTGTAAAACATTTAACTGAACATCTCCTTTTTGGAATAAATCAGAGGCTCTAAGAGCCATCTCTTTAGAACCACCACCACCAGGAATAACACCAACTCCAAATTCTACTAAGCCCATGTATGTCTCAGCAGCTGCAACTACTTTATCTGCATGTAATGAAATTTCACATCCACCACCCAAAGCCATTCCATGTGGAGCAGCTATTGTAGGGATTGAGGAATAGCGCATACGCATCATGGTATCTTGAAAATATTTGATGGCATAATTTAATTCATCATATTCTTGTTCAACAGCCATCATAAAAATCATCCCTATATTGGCTCCAACAGAAAAGTTAGCTGCTTGATTTCCAATAACTAATCCTTGATAATTTGTTTCGGCTAAATCTATTGCTTTGTTAATTGCTGTTAAAACATCTGCTCCAATAGTATTCATTTTAGACTGAAATTCTAAATTTAAAATACCATCTCCAATATCTTGAATAACAGCACCAGAGTTTTTCCAAACCTCATTGGTTTTTCTGATATTATCTAAAATAATAAATGAATCTTGTCCTGGTTTTTTAAGATGTGATTTAGCAGGAATATCATAATAAAAAGTTGCACCTTCTTTTACAGAATAAAAAGAAGTTTCACCTTTTGCTAACATTTCTGTTACCCAAGCAGCAGGCTCTTTTCCTTCAGCTTTCATAATTTCAACTCCTTTGGCAACACCAATAGCATCCCAGATTTGAAAAGGACCATGTTCCCAACCAAAACCAGCTCTTAGGCCATCATCAATTCTATAGAGTTCATCAGAAATTTCTGGAATTCTATTTTGAACATAGGCAAACATTGCTGCAAAACTTTTTCTGTAGAATTCACCAGCTTTATCTTTTCCTGCAACTAACACTTTAAACCGATCAGCAACATTATCAATTGTCTTTGTTAATTCTAAGGTTTCAAATTTTGCAGATTTTTTTGCTCTGTATTCTAAAGTATTTAAGTCTAATGATAAGATCTCTCTTTTACCACTAGCGTTTTTAGTCATTTTATAAAAACCCTGTTTGGTTTTACTTCCCAACCAATTGTTTTCCATCATGGTATTTACATAATCTGGAATCACAAATTGATCTCTCATTTCATCATTAGGACAGTTGTCTTTCACTCCATTAGCAGTATGAACTAGAGTGTCTAAGCCTACAACGTCTATGGTTCTGAAGGTAGCAGATTTAGGTCTACCAATAACAGGTCCTGTTAATTTATCAACTTCTTCAATAGTTAAGCCCATTTCTTTTACAACATGAAACAGACTCATGATTCCAAAAATTCCAATTCTATTTCCAATAAACGCAGGAGTATCTTTAGCTAAAACAGCTGTTTTACCTAAAAACTTATCACCATACATCATTAAGAAGTCTGTGACTTCTTGAGTACATTTTGGACCAGGTACCACTTCAAATAATTTTAAATATCTAGGTGGATTGAAAAAGTGAGTTACCGCAAAGTGTTTTTGAAAATCTTCACTTCTTCCTTCGTTCATAAATTTAATAGGAATTCCTGAAGTATTTGAAGTAATTAAAGTTCCTGGAGTTCTATATTTTTCAATTTTCTCAAAAACTTGTTGCTTGATGTCTAAACGTTCAACTACAACTTCCATTACCCAATCTACATCTTTAATCTTATGCAAATCATCTTCAATATTTCCTGTGGTAATTCTATCGGCAAATTTTTGAGAGTAAATAGGAGAGGGTTTAGATTTTAGTGAAGTCATTAAAGCCTCATTAACCAATCTATTTCGAACTATTTTGTTTTCTAAGGTAAGCCCTTTTGCCTTTTCTTTATCATTTAGTTCTCTTGGAACAATGTCCAATAACAGTACTTCTACACCAATATTTGCAAAGTGACAAGCAATACCGCTCCCCATAATTCCGGAACCTACAATTGCTATTTTTTTAATTCTTCTAGTCATTTGTTTTTGATTTGTTTACACAGCCTTGTTAATAGTATCTTCTGGATAAATTAATTTATCTGCGATTAGTTTGTTTATCGTTGAGGTTACTTTGAAAAATGCTTCCAATTCTTCATAGCTAACATGTTCTTTAATAATGTTATTGAAGATGATGACAGATTCTCTAGAGATTTCTCTCATTTCTTTTCCAAAGTTGGTTAGTTTAATAATAACACTTCTTCCATCACTAGGATTTTTTTCTCTAGAAATAGCCCCTTTGTCTTCCATCGTTTTTAAAATTCGAGAAAGACTTGTTGGCTCCATGCCCATTAGTGGACCTAATGCTGTTGATGGTGTTCCATTTTCGTAATCAATATTTAAGAGTACAAAAGCTGTTGCCATAGTGCTGTCATGTTTTGCTGCTCGCTCGTTGTAGAGTTTTGCAACTGCCTGCCAAGTAGCTCTTAATTGATGATCTATAGATTTATTTTTGTCCATATTGTCAAAGATATAAAAACTTACTATGCGCGCATAGTATTTTCGTGATTAATTATGCATGCATAGTAAATTAGTGATATATTTAATTAATGTTTGAAAAGAAAAATTAATAAAAGAACATAGATTTATTTAACTTTAGATTTTTAGTAATGAATTGGATACCACCTATTGGTTTTATATTTCAATGGCATTGTTATTGATAAGTTTATTATAGATCATTTTTATCCAATCTAATCTATATAATTAGTATTTTGACACACAATTAAAAATGTAGCCATATCATGAGTAAGATTTTAATCATAGAAGATGAAGCAGCAATCAGAAGAGTATTAACTAAAATTATCTCGGAAGAAAGTGATACCTATCAGGTTGAAGAAGCAGAGGATGGATTGCATGGTATTGAAAAAATTAAAGACAATGACTATGATTTGGTTTTATGTGATATAAAAATGCCTAAAATGGATGGTGTTGAAGTTTTAGAGAAAGCAAAAAAAATAAAACCTGAAATTCCTTTTGTGATGATTTCTGGCCATGGTGATCTAGACACTGCTGTAAATACTATGCGTCTAGGAGCATTTGATTATATCTCAAAACCACCTGATTTAAATCGTCTACTTAATACCGTGAGAAATGCCCTAGACAGAAAGGTCTTGGTTGTAGAAAATAAGCGATTAAAAAAGAAGGTGAGTAAAAATTATGAGATGATTGGTGAAAGTGATGCCATTAGTCATATAAAAGAAATGATAGAAAAGGTAGCCGCAACGGATGCACGAGTTTTAATTACCGGTCCTAACGGAACAGGTAAGGAGCTGGTAGCGCATTGGTTACACGAAAAGTCAGATAGATCTTCCTCACCGTTAATAGAAGTGAATTGTGCTGCAATTCCATCAGAATTAATAGAAAGTGAGCTCTTTGGACATGTTAAAGGAAGTTTTACAGGAGCAAATAAAGATCGGGCAGGAAAATTTGAAGCAGCGAATAATGGTACAATTTTTTTAGATGAAATTGGAGATATGAGTTTGTCTGCTCAGGCAAAAGTATTACGTGCATTACAAGAGAATAAAATTCAAAGAGTTGGAAGTGATAGAGATATAAAAGTAAATGTAAGAATAGTTGCTGCCACTAATAAAGATTTAAAAAAAGAAATAAAAGAAGGAAGATTCAGAGAAGATTTATACCACAGATTGGCTGTTATTTTAATTAAAGTTCCTGCCTTAAATGACCGCAGGAATGATATCCCATTGTTGATTCATCACTTTTCTCAAAAGATTGCTAGCCAACAAGGTGTGGCAAAAAAAGAGTTTTCTTCTGAAGCAATTGCCTTATTGCAAGAGTATGACTGGACTGGTAATATACGGGAGCTAAGAAATGTAGTTGAAAGGCTCATCATACTTGGAGAGCAAGAAGTTTCTGTAGGTGATGTTACTTTATTTGCGAGCAAGTAGCTTTAAAGATAATTCAGGGTGTATGCTCATGATTTTTTAATATAGTATATTCTATTATTTTCACTAACTTGTAATATCTATTAAATTCTTTTTATGTTAGATAATAAAATACATTACAGAACTTGTAATTTATGTGAAGCTATGTGTGGTTTAGAAATCACATACAAAGAAAAAAAAGTAATTTCTATTGTTGGTGATAAAAAAGACCCTTTAAGTAAAGGTTTCATTTGCCCTAAGTCTTTAGCATTAAAAGATCTGTATGAAGATCCAGATAGATTAAAAACACCTATAAAGAGAACAGAAAATGGTTGGCAAGAAATTTCTTGGACAGAGGCTTTTGATGAAGTGGAAATTCAAATAAAGAAAATTCAAGAAAAATATGGCAATAATGCAGTTGCCACTTATCAAGGAAATCCTAATGTGCATAATGTAGGATCAATGTTATATGGAGGACCATTTTTAAAAAGTTTAAAGACTAAGCAAAAATATTCTGCAACTTCAGCCGATCAATTACCCCATCATATTGCTTCTTTAAAAATGTTTGGTCATCAAATGTTAATTCCTATTCCTGATATAGAAAGAACAGATTATTTATTAATTTTAGGTGCTAATCCAGGTGCATCAAACGGAAGTTTATTAACGGCACCAGGATTTCCTCAAAAAATTAAAAGTATTCAAAAAAGAGGAGGTAAAGTTATAAATATTGATCCAAGATTTACCGAAACTTCTAAGATCTCTAGCCAGCATTTATATATAAATCCTGGAAAAGATGCTCTTTTTTTATTGTCTTTGTTACATGTGATTTTTGACCAGGGAATAGAAGAAAAAACACACCTTTCAAATTATTTAAAAGGTTTAGAGGAAATTAAAGAAATTGTTAAAGAGTATTCACCAAAAAAGACTGCTCTTCTAATAGGCATAGATAGTTTAGAGATACAAAAAATTGCAAAAGATTTTATGAACTCTAAAACTGCGGTTTGTTATGGAAGAATGGGAGTTTCTACCCAAGAATATGGAGGAATTTGTCAGTGGTTAATTAATGTGCTAAATATTGTTACCAATAATATGGATAAAGTTGGTGGCGCAATGTTTACAAAACCAGCTATTGATTTGGTCTATATGACAGGCATACAAGGCAAAGTTGGTAACTTTGATAGATATCGAAGTCGCGTTCATAATTTACCAGAATATTCTGGAGAATTACCTGTAGCTACTTTAGCAGACGAAATCTTAACAGAAGGTGAGGGGCAAATAAAAATGTTTATTTGTACTGCAGGAAACCCAGTTTTGTCTGCACCAAATGGTAAAAAAATGGAAAAAGCTTTAGAGAAACTAGATTTTATGGTTTCCATAGATATTTATTTAAATGAAACAAGTAAATATGCAAATATAATTTTACCTACTACCAACGGATTAGAAACGCTACATTATGATTTAGTTTTTCATCAGTTAGCTATTAGAAACACTGCAAAACTATCTGAAGTTTTATTTGAGAAAGATGAAAATCAAAAACATGATTGGCAAATATTAAATGAATTAACGGAAAGAATAACAGAGAAAAAGAATTCGTTAACACCAGAAATGATGTTAGATAATATGTTTCAATACTCACCGTATAAAGAAGCTAATTTGTCTGTAAATAAACTAAAAGAAAACCCTAATGGAATAGATTTAGGATCTTTGCAGCCACTTTTAATAAAAAGAATTTTTACTGTAGATAAAAAAATTAATGTTTCACCACAAATTTTTATTGATGATTTAAAAAGATTAGATAAAGAGTTATATAAAGATACCAAAGAGGAAGAAACTAAATATCCTTTTGCTTTAATAGGGAGGAGGCATTTAAGAAATAATAATTCTTGGATGCATAACTCTAAACTATTAATGAAAGGTAAAAATAGATGTACTGTTCTAATGAGTTCTAAAGATGCTAATAATCTTTCAATTACAGATCACCAAAAAATAAAAATAATATCTAATGTTGGTAGTATAGAATTACCAGTTGAAATTAGCGATGAAATGAAGGAGGGAGTTTTAAGTATTCCTCACGGTTTTGGGCACAATAGGAATGGAACAAAAATTAAACTTGCAGAAGAAAATGCAGGTGAAAGCATTAATGATTTAACTGATGATAATAAAATAGACAAATTAACAGGTAATGCTAATTTTAGTGGTACTAGAGTTAAAGTAATAACATAAAAAAAACTCTCTAAAATTTTTATTTTAGAGAGCTTTAAAATTTGTTTTAAACTAAATCAAAACGATCTAAGTTCATTACTTTAGTCCAAGCAGTAATGAAATCTTGTACAAAACGTTTTTCTCCATCATCTGAAGCATATACTTCACAAACAGCTCTAAGCTCTGTGTTAGATCCAAAAATTAAATCTGCACGAGTTCCAACAAAGTGAACCTTACCTGTTTTACGGTTTTTTCCTTCAAATAGCGTATCATCTGTTGAAGTTGCGCTCCATGTATTTGATAAGTCTAAAACATTTGTGAAGAAATCATTGGTTAAGTTCCCTATATTTTCTGTAAAAACTCCATGAGTAGAACCATCATAATTAGCTCCTAAAACTCTTAGTCCTCCAATTAGAACAGTCATTTCAGGAATAGAAAGTGTTAGTAGGTTAGCTCTATCAACTAATAAGTTTTCAGCAGCAATATTTAAACCAGATTTAATATAATTTCTAAATCCATCTGCCAAAGGCTCTAAATATCCAAAAGACTCCAAATCTGTTTGGTCTTGTGAAGCATCTCCTCTTCCTTGCGTAAAATCTATAGAAATATCATAACCAGCATTTTTTGCAGCTATTTCAACTCCAATATTACCACCTAAAACAATAAGATCGGCGATAGAAACTTCTTTGCTAAATTTTTGTTGAATTGCTTCATAAACGGCTAAAACCTTATTTAGTTCATACGGATTGTTTACGGCCCAACTTTTTTGTGGCTCTAAACGAATTCTACCTCCATTTGCACCACCTCTTTTATCTGAACCTCTAAAGGTTGAAGCAGAAGCCCATGCTGTAGTCACTAATTGAGCTGAGGATAAACCAGTATCAGTAATTAAATTTTTTAGATCTAATAGATCTGTATCTGTTAAAGTATAGGTTGCTGCAGGTATTGGATCTTGCCAAACTAATTCTTCTTTAGGAACTTCTGGTCCTAAATAACGATGTATTGGCCCCATATCTCTGTGGGTTAATTTATACCAAGCTCTTGCAAAAGCATCTTCAAAAGCTTTGTGATCTTTATGAAAACGTTTAGAAATTTCTAAATAAGCAGGGTCAGTCTTTAAAGCTATATCTGCCGTAGACATCATTAGAGCCTGAGTTCCATTAGCATCTCCTGCTTTTGGGGCTTTTTTTGCGTTGGAAGCAGCTGTTGGAGTCCATTGATGAGCTCCGGCTGGGCTTTTAGTTAATTCCCAATCATAATTTAGCAAGACTTCAAAATATTCATCATCCCATTGTGTAGGGTTTGGAGTCCATGCTCCTTCTAAACCACTAGTAATGGTATCGTCTAATACACCACTTTTATAGGTGTTTTTCCAACCAGTACTCATTTCTTCTATTGAAGCACCATGAGGTTCTGTTCCAACATACTCATCTGGATCAGCAGCACCATGAGCTTTTCCAAAAGTATGGCCACCTGCTACCAATGCAACAGTTTCTTCATCATTCATAGCCATTCTACCAAAAGTAATTCTAATATCATGAGCAGATTTTAAGGCATCTGGTTCTCCATTTGGGCCTTCAGGATTAACATAAATGAGTCCCATATGTACGGCTCCAAGATGACCTTCTAAATCACCATCACTAGTATCATATCGTTTGTCATTATCTAACCATCCTGTTTCTGATCCCCAATAAATATCTTGTTCTGGTTCCCAAACATCTTCTCTACCACCTGCAAAACCAAATGTTTTAAAACCCATAGATTCTAAAGCACAATTTCCTGCTAAAACCATTAAATCTGCCCAGGAAACCTTGGCGCCATATTTCTTTTTTATCGGCCATAAAAGCAAGCGAGCTTTGTCTAGGTTACCATTGTCTGGCCAACTATTTAGAGGTGCAAAACGATGTGTTCCTGTAGCTGCTCCTCCACGTCCATCACCAACTCTATAGGTTCCAGCGCTGTGCCAAGCCATACGAATCATAAAAGGACCATAATGGCCATAGTCAGCAGGCCACCAATCTTGAGAATCGGTCATTACATCAATAACATCTTTTTTTAGTTCGTTAAAATTAATACTATTAAAAGCCTTTGCATATTCAAATTCATTACCCATTGGGTTTGATTTTGAAGCATTCTGACGTAAAATATTTAATTTTAATTCATTTGGCCACCAATCTCTGTTGCTAGTTCCTTCACCAGCAGATTTTTTTTGATCGCCACTCATAAAAGGACATTTATCGATGTCTCCAGTAGTATTATGTTCCATGGTTTTATAAATTTTATTTCTTTTTAATCATTTTCAAATTTACATACAATCTTTTAATAATCTTTATCTATATTTCTTATTTTGATATAGCTTATGCCTATTAAGTGAAGTTTGAAAATGATTGAAATTAACTGTAAATTTATTCTTAGGTTTTTTCTTTAGAATCGTTAATTTTTTTGATAATAGTTTTTAAACGCTCCTTGTGTTGTTTTTTTTGTAAGGCAAGTTTAGTGATCTTTTGATTCATTAGTTTGCTATGTTTTGCCTTGTTGACAGTGTTTTTTGCTTTTCCTTTTTTAGGCATAAAGATTATTTTGATTGTTTTAGATGTAATTTTCTAACTGTTCAGCTAAATTTGCATGATTCTATTAATGGCTGATATTTATTTATAAATAGACTTTTATTTATTCTATATTTTTGTATAAAATTCTGTACTTTTAAAACATAAAAATAACCTATTTATTTATGGAATTAAAGTTAACCAAACCTATTGTTTTTTTTGATTTAGAAACTACTGGAATTAATATTGGAAATGATAGAATTGTTGAGATTTCAATGCTAAAGATATTTCCTAATGGAAATAAGGAAAGCAATACATGGTTGGTGAACCCAGAAATAGAAATACCTGCTGAAACAAGTGCAATTCACGGAATCACAAATGAAAGAGTAGTTACAGAACCCACTTTTAAAGAATTAGCACAGACCGTTTATGACTTAATAGCTGACGCCGATTTAGCTGGTTTTAATTCTAATCGTTTTGATATTCCATTATTAGCTGAAGAATTTTTAAGAGTTGGCCTTGATTTTGACATGAATGATAGAAAGGCAATAGATGTGCAAGTAATTTTCCATAAAAAAGAACAAAGAACATTAAGTGCTGGTTATAAATTTTATTGTGATAAAATCTTGGAAGATGCGCATTCTGCGGAAGCAGATACCAATGCAACCTATGAGATTTTAAAAGCACAGTTAGATAGGTATGATGATATAGAAAACTCTGTAGAGGCCTTGAGTGACTATTCTACTCATTCTAAAAGGGCCGATTTTGCTGGATTTATATTATTTAATGCTGAAGATCAAGAAATTTTTTCATTCGGCAAATACAAAGGTAGAACTGTTGAAGATGTTTTAAAAGAGAACCCTGGGTATAATGCCTGGATTCAAAATGCAGATTTCCCCTTGTACACAAAAAAAGTATTACAAGCTATTAAACAAAGAATGTCTGCTCCAAAAACAGGGATGTCAGATACAGATAAGCTCCAAGCATTGCAGCAAAAATTTAATTTAAGGTAGAAACTATGTTTGTGAAATTTGAAAACTTACCGAGTCATTCTAGAGTATGGGTCTATCAATCTGATCGAAAATTTACAACTCAGGAGCTTGCGCTTATTTCAGAGAAAGCGATAGTATTTGTAGATCAATGGACAAAACATGGCTCAGATTTACAGGGATCTTTTGTTGTTAAATACAATCAGTTTTTAATATTAGCAGTAGATGAAGGTTTTAATAATGTTTCTGGCTGCTCTATTGATTCTTCTGTGCGTTTTGTGCAAGAAATTGAGAAGGCATTAGGGGTTGATATGATGAATAAAATGAATATTTCATTTAAAGATGGTGAACATATTAATAGTGTAAAAATGACTGTTTTTAAAGAATTTGTTCTTGCTCATAAAATAACTTCAGAAACCATCGTTTTTAATAATATGATTACCAATAAACAAGAATTAGAAACTCATTGGGAAGTTCCTTTACTAGATAGTTGGCACAAACGCTTTTTAGTTTCCTAAAACTTAGAACCTATTTATGTTTAAAAAACTCTTTTTCGTTGCTTTTTTAGTAACATTTTTCAACTCCTATAGTCAAAACTTAGATCCGCTAAGAACAGATGATTATTATGCACAAGAAAAATGGGTAGATAGCATTTTAAATTCCATGACAATAGATCAGAAAATGGGTCAATTGTTTATGATACAAGCATATTCTAATTTAGATACTGTTCACGAAAATAAAATCAAAGAAATGATACAAAAGTATCATGTTGGAAATTTGATTTTTATGCAGGGAACACCCTCTAAACAAGTACAATTAACAAATACCTATCAATCTCTTTCTAAAATTCCTTTAATGATTGGTTTTGATGGAGAATGGGGTTTAGACATGCGTTTGCAAAATACCTATAAATTTCCTTGGAATATGACTTTAGGTGCTATTCAAGACAATACCTTAATTCGTAAATTTGGAGAACACTTAGGAAGGCATGCTAAACGTGTGGGAATTCATGTAAATTTTGCGCCAGTTGTAGATATTAATACAAACCCACTCAATCCTATTATTGGAAACCGTTCTTTTGGAGAAGATAAACAAAATGTTACTCAAAAAGCCATTGCATTTAGTCAAGGAATGCAAAGCGAAGGCGTATTAGCTAACGCAAAACACTTTCCAGGACATGGAGATACAGCAACAGATTCTCACCTTAAATTACCTGTATTAACTTTTGATAGACAACGCCTAGATTCTGTAGAATTATATCCTTACAAGAGAGTTTTTGATGCAGGAATGGCCAGTGTAATGACCGCACATTTAAGTATTCCTGTACTAGAATCTAATCCAAAGTTACCCACCTCATTATCGCCTAGTGTTGTGACAGACTTATTGAAGGAAGAATTAGGTTTTCTTGGGTTAATTTTTACAGATGGTTTAAATATGAAAGGTGCTGCAGATTATTCTAGTTCTGCTGAAATTGATTTGGCAGCAGTTCTTGCAGGAAATGATGTTTTATTAATACCTCAAGATGTTCCTGCTACAATTAGTTTGATGAAAAACTCAATACAAACAGGAGTTTTATCACCAGAAAGAATAGACGAATCTGTTCGTAAGATTTTACTAGCCAAGTATAAAGTAGGATTACATTTTCATAAGCCAATTGATACATTAAATTTGGTAAAAGATTTAAATACTATTGAAGATGAGGTTCTTCACAGAGAATTGGTAAAAAACTCAATAACTATTATAAAGAACAAGAAAAATATTCTTCCTATTGAAGATCTAAAAAAACATAAGAAGATAGCCTATGTAGCTTTAGGAGATGATACTGGTGACCAATTTTTAGATGCCTTAGCTAAGTATTCAAAAATTCATAAAGTAGACAGTAATAATTTAAATGAAGTTATTGATACCTTAGAAGATTTTGATTTGGTAGTTGTAGGCTTTCATAAATCAAATGCTCATCCATGGAAGCCCTATGAATTCTCAAATCAAGAATTAGTGTGGTTGCATGAAATTGCAAGGAAGAATAAAACAATTCTGGCTGTTTTTGCCAGTCCTTATAGTCTATTAAATATAAAATCATTTACCAATTTAGAAGCAGTTTTAGTAGCTTATCAGAATAGTGAAATAGCTCAAGAAATTACCGCTCAAACTATTTTTGGAGCTATTGAAGCTACTGGAAAACTTCCAGTTTCTATTAAAAATGAATTTCCAGTAGGAACAGGTATTATCACTAAAAGCCTACAGAGGCTTCAATATTCTATTCCGGAAGCTGTAGGAATGTCTTCTAAAAAATTAGCAAGAATAGATTCTGTAGCAACCGTTGTTCTTGAAGAAAAGATGTCTCCAGGTTTGCAAGTACTAGTTGCCAGAAAAGGTGTTGTTGTTTATGAAAAAAGTTTTGGGTATCATACAGACAAGAAGAAGAATCCTGTAAAAAACAGTGATGTATATGATGTTGCCTCTTTAACAAAAATTTTGGCGTCTTTACCAATGTTGATCAAAGCTGAAGAAGAAAAAAAGATAGCATTATCTTCTAGTGTTAGAAAAATAGTCCCAAGATTTAAAAAATCTAATAAAGATACTGTAACTGTTCAAGAAATTTTATCTCATTATGGGCAGTTGAAAGCTTGGATTCCTTTTTATAAGTTGACCCAAGATAGTATTACCAATAAAAATTTAAAGAAATTTTATAGGGCTAAAAAAACAAAAAAATTTACAATTAAAGTTGCTGAAGACTTGTTCCTAAACAGTTCCTACAAAGATTCTATTTACAAATATATTAGAGATGCTGAACAGAGAGAAAAACCAGGGTATAAGTACAGTGATTTAGGTTATTACATTTTTAAAGAAGCTCTAGAGAAAAGATATAAAAAGGATTTAAATGTTCTAGTTGATGATGAATTCTATGAGCCATTAGGAGCCAATAGAATGTCTTATTTACCACTTGCTAAATTTGATAAACTATCTATTGTTCCTTCAGAAAAAGACAGCTATTTCAGACATCAATTATTGCATGGTTATGTTCATGATATGGGTGCTGCCATGCTTGGTGGAGTAGGAGGTCATGCAGGATTGTTTGCCAACTCTAATGATGTAGCTAAGATGATGCAATTATACCTTCAAAAAGGATATTATGGAGGAAAACGCTACTTTAAAGCAGCAACTTTTGATAAATTTAATAAACGGTATTATTCAGATAAAAAAGTTCGAAGAGGCTTGGGTTTTGATAAGCCTCAGTTAGATTCAACCATTATGGCTACTTGTGGATGTGTGTCTGATGAAAGTTTTGGTCATAGTGGATTTACTGGAGCCTATACATGGGCAGATCCAGTAAGTGGAATTTTATATGTTTTTCTTTCTAACAGAGTCTTTCCAACTATGGAAAATTATGGACTTGTTGATCAAGATATTAGAACAAAAATACAGCAGATTATTCAAGAGGCTATTTTGCAGAATTAGGGTGAAATTTACTATATAATAAAATCAATAGTAAAGAGCTGGCTAAGTAAATGATTCCTGATAACCAACTATAAAAATAACTTACTAAATATGTTTGTATCATAAAGTTTACACTTACGGTAATTGTATTAATACCGTATCTAAATGTATCTATAAATTCAAATTCATTAATCTTACTTTCTGTATGTTTCCAGATGAACCAAGGAACAATACTATTTAATAGTATAAAGGGTTTTATAAAGCTTACTAAATTAACCTTCTTTTCTCTACCAGATATTATAGTAGATGTAATCATTAAGTTTACCCGCTCAACTTCAGTAAAATCTACATTTGCTGCAGTTAATTTGGCTAAAGTTTTTTCATAATTTTCATCTAGAGGAATATGAACAGAAAGAGTTTTTAATTGAGATGTAATAACATCTTTCAATCGTTTAATTTCTGAATTAATAATAAGGGGTTTATAGAAATCATTTACCAGTATTGGGGTTCCGTAATGTAAGCAAACACTTGATGGGTAAATAGAAGGATTTTGATAGGTTAATCCAACAGGTATGATATGAATTTGTAATGATGGATTTCGCTCTAAGGCACCAAAAACAATTCTAGAAAACCCCTTACTTAAGTTTCTTATAGTTCTTCTTTTATCATGGCTGCCTTCTGGAAAAATCATTAAAGCATTTTGATTGTTTAATAAAGTAAAGCATTTCTCAAATACATCTTTATTATTCCCTAATTGCTTAACACCATCTCTCATTCGGTAAATGGGCATTAGGTTTAGGGTTCCAAGGAATCTTTTGATCAAAGGTTTTTTAAAACTTGCAGCACGAACAAGAAAATGTTGTGCTCTTGGGTTATTTACAGCTACAATTAGAGGATCTATCAACCCATTTGGATGATTTACCACAAACAAAACAGCTCCTTTTTTGGGGATATTTTCTTTGCCTTTCACGATTATTCTTCTTGTGTAGAAAAATAAAGAGCACTTGATAAGAAATTTAAAAAGATTATACCAGAGTGTTTTCAAAATCACGTAGCTATTTTAGTTAATTATTTTTTTTCCCCCAGTACGCTCCGAGAATCATACCAGAGAAAACATCCCATATCCCCCAAAAAGCCGCTAATAAGGCCATTCCTCCCAGACCATCAAAGAATTGAAAAATTAATAACAATCCTAAGCCTCCATTTTGAATTCCTGTTTCCATAGAAATAGTTTTTTGATCTCTTTTGTCTAATCCAAATCCTTTTGCGGTATAAAAACCAATAATATAAGCTCCAATATTATGAAAAATCACCAGTGCAGCAACTAAATGTATGTGTTCTAAAAAAATCTCAATATTCTCATAAAAGGCTATGCTAATTAGGGCTAGAAATACGATCATTGAAAAAGGTTTGAGTAGAGCTTCAATTTTTTTAGCGACTTTCTCGTAGTAATGATTTAATGCCATTCCTAATATAATTGGAATTCCTAAAATTAACAATACCAGTTTAAATAATTCAAACGGATTTAATTCAACTGTTTTTAAAATAGCATTTGTAGGTTCATACAGCCCGCCATAAAATTGTAAATTAAATGGAGTCATTACAAGGCATATAACTGTGGCAAAAGCAGTTAAGCTAACAGATAATGCTGCATTTCCTTTTGCCATTTTACTAAAAAAGTTAGAAACATTTCCACCAGGACAAGCCGCAATCATCATCATACCTAAAGCAAAACTTGGATGAGGTTTTATTATTAAAATAGCTACAAATGTGAGTGCGGGCAGTAAGAAAAATTGTGAAAAAACACCTACTAATAGTAGCTTTGGTTTTTGTAGTAATCGTTTAAAGTCAGTTAGCTTAATAGATAATGCAACTCCAAACATAATTACTGCTAAGGCTATATTTAAAATCCAAAGAGCTTCTGTGTCAAAATTAATTTTTATGTTATCTATTGAAATGTTTATATCAGTTTTTAAAAGCATATTCTATAATATTAGACCCCATTTGTAATGCTTTTAAACGAATTTCTTCAGGGTTGTTATGAATAGAGGCATCTTCCCAACCATCACTTAGATCAGATTCGTAGTCATAAAAACACACCAATCTTCCTTCAAAAAATAGCCCAAAGCCTTGTGGTGCTTTTTTATTGTGTTCATGTATTTTGGGCAATCCTTTTTTTAAAAGAAATGTTTGATTGTAAATAGGATGGTTTGTTGGAATTTCTTGTAACTCTATTGTAGGAAAAACTTTCTTAAGTTCTCTCCTAATATATTTATCTAGACCATAATTATCTGATATATGAAGAAATCCTCCAGAAATTAGATACTGACGTAAATTTTTGGCTTCTTTCTCTGTAAAGTAAACATTTCCATGACCAGTCATAAATACAATTGGAAAATTAAAAAGATCACTATTACCCACAGCAATTGACCTTGGGTTTTCTGTAATTAGAGTGTTTGTATGCTTATTTGAAAATTCAATTAAATTTGGTATTGCAGTAGGATTAGCATACCAATCTCCACCACCATTATATTTTAAGACAGCTATTTCTTGAGCAAAAATTTGAAAACTAATGCTAAAAAAAAGAATTATAATGAACTTTTGTAGATACAAATTAATTGAATTTAAAAGCAAGATAAGGTTTCTTATTGATTGATAAATGAAATATTCTGAACCGCAACCAACGCTGCCGTTTCTGTTCTTAATCTAGCATCACCTAAAGTAATTGGAATATAGCCAGATTTGATACTTTTTGATATTTCTATGGAAGAGAAATCTCCTTCGGGTCCTATTAAAATAGTGGCAGGTTCTTTTGGTTTGATGATGTTTTTTAGGAGCTTTTTTTCTCCTTTTTCACAATGCGCTATGTAAACGGTATTATGATGTTCTTTTTTTAAAAATTCACCAAAAGAAATGGCTTTATTTAGTCTTGGTAAATGAAATTTTAAGGATTGTTTCGTTGCAGCAATGATAATTTTTTCTAGTCGTTCAGCTTTGATGAATTTTCTTTCAGAGTTTTCACATATAATAGGTGTAATTTCATCAATACCAATTTCGGTTGCCTTCTCTAAAAACCATTCTAACCTATCATTATTTTTTGTTGGAGCAATTACAACATGTAAGTAATATTCTCTAAATTGTTTTTTTTCTTCTCTACTTACAATAGAAACTAAACACCTTTTATCATTTGCAATGCTAATAACACAATTAAATAATTCTCCTTTTCCGTTGGTAATCTTTATTTGGTCTCCCATTGTTTTTCGGAGTACTTTTATAATGTGTCTACTTTCAACTTTATCAAAAGTGATTTGCTGTGTACCTTTATCTATTGTTGGATTGTAAAATAGTTGCATGTTGGTTTTTAGAATTTTTAATATCTTTATTTAGTTAAAATTAAAATTACAGATCATAAATTTTTCTTGTATGTTCTTCTTCTTTTATGAGTTTTTGGATCAAAATTTTTCCATAACTGATGAATGGCACTATTATCTTCTAATTCAGGTGTTCTAATGACTGTTTCTACTCCTATGGCTTTAAAACTAGTTGTAAAATCACTAAATATAATGGCTGTTATTCCTTTGTTTTGATATGCAGGATCTACACCAATTAAATACGATGTTACTGTTTTTGCATTTCTTTTTGCTTTTAAGAGGTGATAAAATCCAAAAGGGAATAATTTTCCGTTCGCTTTTTGAAGTGCCTTTGAGAAAGAAGGCATCATAATTCCAAAAGCAATAAGCTTGCCATCTTCATTCATTACAAATTTGATAAAATCTGGATTTATGAAACTAATATATTTCTTTTTAAAATATTCAATTTGATTATTCGAAATAGGAACATAAGATGATAATGTAGCATATGATTTATTAAATAAATCAAACATTTCACCAACATAAGGCATGATATCTTTTGTCTTTGAAAAATTTAAAGAGCTAAGTTTAAATCTTCGTTTGATTAATTTTGATATTCTTTCATAATAGTTTGCATCTATTTTTGATAATTTAAAATTATTTTCTAAATATTCTTTCTCTTTTACAAAGCCTATTTGTTCTAAATGCTCTTTATAGTGAGGAAGAGAATACCAAGTAACCATTGTTCCAATATGGTCAAAACCTTCAATTAATACTCCAACTTTGTCTAGATTAGAAAACCCAACAGGACCCTCCATATAAATTAGGTTGTTTTCTTTTCCAATTTCTACAACCTTTTCAATTAGTACTTTTGAAACCTCAATATCATCAATAACATCATACCAACCAAAACGCATCTTTTTAATGTGCTGCTCTTTTACTTCATACCAATTAATAATTGCTGCAATACGGCCTACAATCTCACCGTTTTTTATAGCTACAAAAAAACGTGCTTCAGCATTTTCAAAAGCAGGATTTTTATCTTTGTCAAGAACTTCTAGTTCTTCACTAATAATAGGAGGAACCCAATAAGGATTATTTTTATAAATTGAAAAAGGAAATAGAACAAATTGCTTCATGTCCTTCTTCGTAATCATTTCTTTTAGTGTAATCATGGCACTAAATTAGTTACTATTTATTGTTTTAGACTCTGTTTGTATCGGTATCATTATCATTCTCTTTTTTTCCTTTGTTTTTTTTAGCTTCGTCTTTCTTTTTTCTAGCTTCGTCTTTTTTTCTTTCTTTTTCTAGTTTTTTACTATCTTTTTTTGTTTTTTTATCTGTCTTAGCTTCCTCTTTACGTACTTCTTTTTCTAGTTTTTTAATTTCTTTTTCTAGTTCTTTTGTTCCTTTGTCTGTATCTTTTTTAAGATCATCTTTAATGTTTTTCTTTCCTTTTAAGATACCTAAAAACCCTTTTTTAGTTTTATCCTTTGTAGGTTTTATTTTAGAGGGTCTTACTCGTGTTCTTTTTGGCTTAATTCTCAAGGGTTTTACTTCATCATCATTATTACTATTAGTTGAATTTTTGTTGATAGATTCAACAGTTTTCTTTCTTAACTTAGATGTTCCCGAAGCTTGTTTTTTACCTTTCTTTTTAAAAACATTACGAACTTTACCAAATAATCTACCAAATAATTTTTTTTCTTTGACATTAAAACTTTTATCATTTTTCACAGGTTTTCCATTTTCATCAAGTTCGGTAACTTTGTCAATGTGTCTATCAAATCTATAGGAAGCTCCAATTGAGCTGTAAAATCCAGAAGATTTTGCATCTGTTAATAATCTCAAAGAACTATTTATTTGTATGTTTCTATTATATAAAAATGCAATACCAGAACCTATATTAGACTGAGCTTGAATTTTGTCTAACATGGTTTGGTTTTCTATAAAAATAGACCACCTGTTGTTGTAACTAAAGGTAGCTGTTATTATATATGAGAACTCAGGAAGTTCAGTTCCTATTCTATCGTAATAGATATTCGTAATAATATTGAAGTTATTTGTAAGGTCATTTTGAAGTAATATACCTGCTTTTGGAGAAAAATTATTTGTTTTATAAATATCTTCCGGAATACCAGTGTTTACTCCTGCATAGGCTGCAACTGAAGGAATTAATCTTTTCCAATCAAACTTGTTCCTAGCTACCCAACTTCGTATTTCCTTTGATTTGTCTGTATGTTTTTGTTCGTAAACTAAATATTTTGCACCTACTGTAAGTTTACTAAAACCGGTTTTATTATAACTAGAATTAAAAATATTTTGAAAGCTAACTTGTTCATTTTGGTATGCGAAATTAAGATTAAGTTCTAACTTCTCTTGAAAGAAACTTGTTCTAAACAAAAAATCAGCACCATAAGATTCTGGTCTAGAAAAAGTAGGGTATATACTTGTTTTTCTAAAAAAAATACTTGTTTCTAATTGGTAAACACCCGTACCAACACTGTAAGGGCTTTCTGAAAAACCTGGCCTATTAGAATTGATGACATTTGTATACTGAGCTAAAACAACTTGAGTAAAAAGGATCATACACACAATCCATAATCTTTGAAGTTTAGATATGAAGTAATTTCTTTTAAAAATTGTCAATTTTTTGGGTTTTACACAAACATACTGTAAATATAGGACTCATCAAATGCAATAAATACTTTTTTAAGACTGTTAAAATTTTGTATTCTATTAACGTATCAATTATCATCAAATTGTTACTTTTGATATTTAATTTAATTTTAACATGCAACAAGCAGAATTAATGGGTTTTTTAAGAACACTCCTTATTATATCAATCGTTTACTATAGCTTTCGTTTTTTAGCAAGAATATTTGCACCCCTTTTACTAAAGAAAGTAGTTGGAAATATGCAAGCAAAAGCCAAAAAGCACCATCAACAAAAAAATCAACAATCAGAAAATTCATCTACTAAAGAAGGTGAGACTATTATAGATAAGAATCCAAACTCTAAAACTCAGGGAAATAATTCCGTTGGAGAATATGTAGATTTTGAAGAAATAGATTAATATGAATTTAAAAAGAATTTTACCTCATTTAGCTTCACTATTAGTTTTTATAATTGCCGCATTATTTTACTTTCACCCTGTTTTAAAAGGGGAGAAATTATCTCAGTCCGATATCACACAGCATATTGGTATGGCAAAAGAGGTAAACGATTATAGGGTTTCAACTGGCGACGAGCCCTACTGGGCAGAAAGCGCTTTTAGTGGTATGCCTACTTATCAAATAGGAACTTATTTTCCCAACGATTATCTTACAGATTTAGATCGTTTAATTCGTTTTCTTCCTAGGCCAGCAGATTATTTATTTCTGTACTTCTTAGGATTCTATATTTTACTACTAGCTTTTAAGGTAGATTGGAAATTAGCCATAGTGGGTTCTTTAGCTTTTGGTTTTTCTACCTACCTGATTATCATCTTTGGTGCAGGACATAACTCAAAAGCGCATGCAATTGCCTATATGCCAATGGTTTTAGCAGGTATTATATGGATTTTTAAGAAGCGTTATCTGCTAGGGTTTACCGTTACAGCGTTTGCAACTGCTTTAGAAATTAAAGCAAATCACCCTCAAATGACTTACTATTTGTTATTTGCTATTTTAATTTTGGGAATAATTGAATTCATTGAAGCTCTTCAGAAAAAGAAAATAGGACAGTTTACCACCCAAACTGCTATGATTATTATAGCGATGTTGTTAGCTGTAGGTGTTAATTCTACAAGATTAATGGCTACTAAAGAATATTCAGATGTAAGCACACGAGGAAACGCAGCATTAACTATTAATTCAGATGGTACAAAAAAAGAAGTTACTTCTGGTTTGTCTAAAGATTATATCACACAATTTAGTTATGGAATCTCAGAAACTTTTAACTTATTAGTTCCAAGATACATGGGCGGAGGAACTGTAGAGAAATTAAGTAAGAATTCAAATACTTATGAGCATGTTTCTTCTATTGCTGGACCTAAGCAGGCTGATGGTTTTACCAAACAAGTTTATACCTACTGGGGAGATCAATTAATTGTTGAAGCACCTGCTTATATTGGAGCCGTTATTTTGTTCCTTTTCTTTCTAGGGGTTTTCTTAGTAAAAGGTAAAATTAAGCATTGGTTAGTTGCATCAACAGTTTTTGCAATACTAATGAGTTGGGGTAGAAACTTTGATTTTTTAACTAATCTATTTATTGATTATGTTCCCTTATATGATAAGTTTAGGGCCGTTTCTTCTTTTCAGGTAATTGCAGAATTATGTATTCCTCTTCTAGGAATTCTAGCTGCTAAAGAATTTTTCTCTTCAAGAATATTAAAAGCAAAAAAACAAGAAGCCTTAAAAAAAGCACTCTATCTTTCTAGTGGCTTGGTTGTTCTAGGGTTGCTTTATGCAGTTGCTTTTTCGCCTTTTGAAGGATTAAGAGATGCTAATTATGCTCAATATGAAGGGTTGCTAGATGCTGTAAAAGCAGATAGACAATCTATGTTATATACAGATAGTTTTAGATCTTTAGTATTAATTAGTCTAAGTTTTGGAATCCTTTGGCTGTTTATAAAGCAACAACTAAATAAAACCAACGCAATTATTGGATTTGCATT